>OGCU01000472.1_pt1 | contig 18504 bp, 16 predicted proteins | sample 1570251 | NCBI WGS metagenome assembly OGCU01 (sample SAMEA2582182, study PRJEB24529) | metagenome | biome: Human gut stool | place: China | collected 2011
GGAGTATAGATTTCATTGCTGGACTTAGGTCTAGCTTTTTTTGTTTTTATCAGTTTTATAGTGACATAAATGTCGCTATTTTATTTCTTATCTATCTCTTATAATAGGTTTCGTAATTAATTTAATTACAAAAATTATATTTATTAATAGGAGGTTGAATGGAACAAGAAGTTTTTGTTCATGCATATGAAGTTGTAAGGCCGATTGTACTTAAGGCTAGTAGACAATATTTCATCCAACTTTGGGACCTTGCTGATATGGAGCAAGAGGCTATGATGACGCTTTATCAGCTTTTAGAAAAGTTTCCTGAATTAAAGTCTGATGATGATAAGTTACGGCGTTATTTTAAAACTAAATTTAGGAATAGACTTAATGATGAGGTTAGAAGGCAGGAGTCTGTAAAACGACAAGCTAATCGACAATGTTATATCGAAATTTCAGATATTGCTTTTTGTCTCCCAAATAAAGAGTTAGATGCTGTTGATAGGCTTGTTTATGACGAGCAGCTTAATGCTTTCCGTAATCAGTTGTCTTCGGAAGATTCTACTAAGTTAGACCGTTTGCTAGCTGGGGAGTGTTTTAGAGGTCGAAAAAAGATGATTCGAGAGTTAAAATTTTGGATGGTTGATTTTGATCCTTACAATGAAGATGATTAATTCTTAATATAGAACCTTGACTAGCATTATTGATTAATATGAATAAAAAACACTTCGAAAGTAGATCTATCTTATCTATCTTTTGAAGTGTTTTTAATGTAATGAATTTATTTTACTGCTATAGGGTTTCCAATGAATCTTGGAAGTTCAATCTTTTCTTTGATTAGAGCTTCTTGGTAAAGTTTTAAGAAATCAGCATAGATATGAGTTTGTTGTCCATTTTTTGTAAAGATATCAATACGAAATACCAGTTGTCCAGAAGGAGTTGTGCTTAATCCAATGATATTTGGTGCTCCACAGATTTGAGGATAGTTTTCAATGTTTTCTTGATTTACTTCTTGGATGATGCTTGTCACCTTATTGATATCGGTTGACGGATAGACTGGGATATCAATTTGAGCTCTCATATCTCCTCGAGATTTGTTGGATACAATTGTGATATTTCTGTTAGGTATAAAGTGGAGAGTTCCATCAAATCCTCGAATTTGAGTAGTTCGAATACCTACGGTTGAAACAAGGCCTGTAACGGCTCCTACTTCAACTGCGTCACCGACTTCAAATTGGTTTTCTAACAATATGAAAAAACCATTAACGACATCAGATAGGAAGCCCTGAGCTCCTAGACCAAGAGCAACCCCAGCAAGTCCTGCACCAGCAAGGAGGCTTGATACTGGAACCCCAAGGATACTAAGAAGCCAGTAAACAAGGAAAAAGTATAGCACGTAGTTCATGCAATTGTGTAGTAAACGTTCAATGGTTTTTTGTCGAGCAGGTGTTTGAATTGTCCAAGCTAGAGAGCGTCCCACTGTATGTTTAAAAAGGAAGTTGATAATCTTCTTACTAAGAAGAAAGATGATGAGAAGAATGAGGAGCTTAATCCCTTTTGTAATGAGTACCATTAGGGTCTCTTCAAAATTAAATTGTTGGATGTATCTTTGTAAAATATTCATAGCTTTAGTTTATCAAAAATTTGAAAAAGTAGCAGTTCCTAACGATTTTCTTGTGATTAAATTGGAGAAAAAAACTTTTAAAAGGCTTTGAAATATGGTAAACTAAACTGTATCTATAAAAAATTTTAAGGAGAATGACTACATGTCTGTATCATTTGAAAACACAGCCACTAACCGTGGTGTGGTGACATTCACTATCGGTCAAGATAAAATTCAACCAGCTTTGGATCAAGCGTTTAACAAGGTTAAAAAGAATTTGAACGCTCCAGGCTTCCGTAAAGGACACATGCCTCGTGCCGTATTTAACCAAAAATTTGGTGAAGAAGCTCTTTACGACGATGCTTTGAATGCAATTCTTCCAGCAGCTTATGAAGCAGCGATTGCTGAACTTGGTCTTGATGTTGTTGCACAACCAAAAATTGATGTAAAATCAATTGAAAAAGGTCAAGATTGGACACTTACTGCAGAAGTTGTTACAAAACCTGAAGTAAAACTTGGTGCATATAAAGATCTTGAAGTTTCAGTTGAAGCTTCTAAAGAAGTTACTGATGAAGAAGTTGATGCTAAGCTTGAAAACGAACGCAAAAACTTGGCTGAATTGGTCGTTAAAGAAGGTGCAGCTGAAAATGGCGACACTGTTGTTATCGACTTTGTTGGTTCAGTAGATGGTGTTGAATTTGACGGTGGTAAAGGTGAAAACCACTCTCTTGAACTTGGTTCAGGTCAATTTATCCCAGGATTCGAAGACCAATTGGTTGGAGCAAAAGCTGGTGATGAAGTAGAAGTTAAAGTAACTTTCCCAGAAGACTATCAAGCTACTGATCTTGCAGGTAAAGCTGCTGTATTTGTTACTAAAGTTAACGAAGTTAAAGCTAAAGAAGTTCCTGCTCTTGATGATGAGTTGGCTAAAGATCTTGACGATGAAGTTGAAACTCTTGATGAGTTGAAAGCTAAATACCGTAAAGAACTTGAAGCAGCTAAAGAAATCGCATATGATGACGCTGTTGAAGGTGCTGCACTTGATTTGGCTGTTGAAAACGCTGAAATCGTTGAATTGCCAGCAGAAATGGTTGAAGACGAAGTTCACCGTGCTATGAACGAATTCATGGGTAACATGCAACGTCAAGGTATCTCTCCTGAAATGTACTTCCAAATCACTGGTACAACTCAAGAAGATCTTCACAAACAATATGAAGCTGACGCTGACAAACGTGTGAAAACTAACCTTGTTATCGAAGCTGTTGCTGCTGCTGAAGGATTCGACGCTACAGAAGAAGAAATCCAAAAAGAAATCAATGATCTTGCAGCTGAGTACAACATGGAAGTATCACAAGTTTCTGCACTTCTTTCACCTGAAATGCTTAAACACGATATCACTATGAAGAAAGCTGTTGAAGTTATCACAAGCACAGCAAAAGTTAAATAATATGACTAAAATCAAGTTTCTGTTGAGACTTGATTTTTTCTTCTATAAATGCTTTGACTATTGACTCTTTTTAGCGTAAAATAAAAGGTAGCGAAAAATTGATTGCTGAGCTATTTCTGATAGAAACTAGCTTGAGTAAGAATGAAGGAGAACCACTTTGGAACTAGACGTATTTGCTGGACAAGAAAAAAGTGAATTATCAATGATTGAAGTGGCCCGTGCTATCTTAGAAACACGTGGTCGTGATAATGAAATGTATTTCAATGATTTGGTCAATGAAATTCAAAATTACTTAGAAAAATCGGATGCTGATATCCGCAATGCTTTGCCATTCTTTTATTCAGATTTGAATACGGATGGAAGTTTCATTCCACTAGGTGATAACAAATGGGGCTTGCGTTCATGGTATGCAATTGATGAAATCGATGAAGAGGTCATCACATTGGAAGATACTGATGAAAATGCACCAAAACGTAAGAACAAGAAAGTTAATGCCTTCATGGATGGTGATGAAGATGCCATCGATTATAATGACGATGATCCAGAAGACGAAAACTTCACACCTGATTCTGATAGTCTTGAATATGACGACGATAGCGAAGATGATGAGAAAGCCGAAGTGGAATCTTATGACTCTGAGTTGAATGAAATTATTCCAGATGACGATTTGGATGATGTTGAGTTGTCAGAAGAAGATGATGATGACTATGAGGATGAGTCAAACGACTAAGTTTTCATTGACAAATGGTCTTGGATAGTTTAGACTATTTATCGGGCACCTCTTTTGAAGAGGTCATGATTAAGGCTCCCAGAGTAAAACTCTTGGGGGTCATTTTTGTTTTTAGTTATTTACTGGTTTTGTTGATATTGAGTTACTGAATAGTACTCATGTTGGGCATTGGTAAAGGATTATTTTGATTATTGAATACGGTAATCAATTTGCTATTTTTATGGTTTTACATTATATTAAAGGAGTTAATATGACAAAATATATTTTCGTCACTGGTGGTGTGGTATCTTCAATTGGTAAAGGGATTGTAGCTGCAAGTCTTGGACGTTTGCTTAAGAACCGTGGTCTTAAGGTTACGATTCAAAAATTCGATCCTTACATCAATATTGACCCAGGGACAATGAGTCCTTACCAACACGGTGAAGTTTATGTCACTGATGATGGTGCTGAAACTGACCTTGACCTTGGTCACTACGAACGTTTTATTGATATCAATCTTAATAAATACTCTAACGTGACTACTGGTAAGATTTACAGCGAAGTTTTGCGTAAGGAACGTAAAGGTGAGTATCTAGGTGCGACTGTTCAGGTAATTCCTCATATCACAGATGCTTTGAAAGACAAGATTAAGCGTGCAGCGACAACGACTGATTCAGATGTCATTATCACTGAAGTTGGTGGTACGGTTGGTGATATTGAAAGTCTCCCATTCCTTGAAGCGCTTCGTCAAATGAAGGCTGATGTGGGCTCTGATAACGTTATGTATATCCACACAACGCTTCTTCCTTATTTGAAGGCTGCTGGTGAAATGAAGACAAAACCAACGCAACACTCTGTTAAGGAATTGCGTGGTTTGGGTATCCAACCAAATATGTTGGTTATTCGTACAGAACAACCTGCTGGTCAAGGAATCAAGAATAAATTGGCTCAGTTCTGTGATGTTGCACCTGAGGCTGTTATCGAATCACTCGACGTGGAACATATTTATCAAGTGCCTCTTAATATGCAGGCTCAAGGTATGGATCAAATCGTTTGTGATCATTTGAAACTGGATGCTCCAGCTGCAGATATGACAGAATGGTCTGCTATGGTTGATAAGGTACTTAATCTTAAGAAGACAACTAAGATTGCCCTTGTCGGTAAGTATGTGGAGCTTCACGATGCTTACTTGTCAGTGGTTGAGGCACTTAAACACTCTGGTTTGGCAAATGATACTGCTATTGATATTGACTGGGTCAATGCTAATGATTTGACTGCTGAAAATGTTGCTTCTCGTTTGGCTGATGCTGATGGTATCATCGTTCCTGGTGGTTTTGGTCAACGTGGTACCGAAGGTAAGATTCAAGCTATTCGTTATGCACGTGAAAATGATGTGCCAATGTTGGGTGTCTGTCTTGGTATGCAATTGACATGTATTGAGTTTGCTCGTCATGTCCTTCACTTGGATGGCGCTAATTCAGCTGAGCTTGATCCAAACACAAAATATCCAATTATCGATATTATGCGTGATCAAATTGACATTGAAGACATGGGTGGTACTCTTCGTCTTGGTCTTTACCCATGTAAGTTGAAACCAGGTTCTAAGGCTGCTGCAGCTTATGGCAACCAAGAAGTTGTTCAACGTCGTCACCGTCACCGTTATGAATTTAATACTAAGTTCCGTGAACAGTTTGAGGCTGAGGGCTTTGTATTCTCAGGTGTGTCACCAGATAATCGTTTGATGGAAGTTGTAGAACTCCCAGACAAGAAATTCTTTGTGGCAGCGCAATACCACCCAGAATACCATAGCCGTCCAAACCATGCTGAAGAACTTTACAGTGCCTTTGTGACAGCAGCGGTTGAAAATGCTAAATAATTATCTAAGATAGAGTGGGATATCCTACTCTGTTTTTTATTGGCTCCTTTTATGCTAAAATAAAGGGAATAATAAGAAAGAACGAGGAAAACAAATGGCTAAATTCGGCTTTTTGTCAGTATTAGAAGAAGAATTGGATAAGCACCTGGACTATGATTTCGCTATGGACTGGGATAAAAAGAATCACGCTGTAGAAGTAACGTTTATCCTAGAAGCACAAAACAGTAGCAATGTGGAGACTATTGATGATAAGGGTGAAGTGTCTGATGAAGATGTCATTTTTGAGGATTACGTGCTCTTTTACAATCCAGCAAAATCACGTTTTGATGAAGAGGACTACCTAGTGACAATCCCATATGAACCTAAGAAAGGTCTATCTCGTGAGTTTTTGTCCTATTTTGCGGAGACCTTGAATGAGGTGGCAACAGAAGGATTGAGTGACTTGATGGATTTTCTATCTGATGATGGACCTGAGGAATTTGGTTTGGTTTGGGACAAAGATGCTTTTGAAAAAGGGAAAGCTCAACTTGAAGAGAAGGAATTTTTTGCTTATCCAAGGTATTAAAGGGAGCGAAAAGGGATGGATGCTTATTTAAAAGATCAATTTGATTTTACAGGTGTTAAGGCTGCCTTACTCGTAGAGCAAAGTATTTTGGCCATTCTCAGAGATGATAAACCAGATATTCCTTGGCCCAATATGTGGGAGTTGCCAGGTGGTGGAAGAGAAGGTCAAGAAACACCACTTAAGTGTCTTCAACGCGAAGTCTGGGAGGAGCTGGGATTGGCTCTGAAAGAGGAATCGATTATTTGGTCGAAAATCTATCCTAGTATGTTGGATAAAGATAGGTCAGCTGTTTTTGTAGTTAGCCAAATTAGCCAAGAGCAGTATCGCGAGATTCGTTTTGGTGACGAGGGGAAGGCATTTAAGCTAATGCCTGTAGAGGATTTTATAAAAGTAGAAGGTGTCATTCCCCAGTTGCAGGAACGTTTTAAAGACTATTTAGTAGGAAAGGAAATTGATAATTAAATGGACAAATGGCAAGAATTAACGATTGAGGTTAATCGTGAGGTCGAAGAGGCGGCTTCTAATATTTTAATTGAATCTGGTAGTCAAGGTGTGGCTATTGATGATAGTGCAGATTATTTGGAAAATGCGGACCGTTTTGGTGAGCTTTATCCTGAGGTTGAACAGGTTGAGACGGTTAAAATTACGGCTTATTATCCGGAATCAGTAGATATCGAGGCCATTACTAAGCAGGTCAATGAGCGTTTGGCTGAGTTGACAGATTTTGGTCTTGAAACGGGAGATATTCACTTGGCAACTCAAGAATTGGTTGAAGAAGATTGGGCTGAGAATTGGAAAAAATACTATGAACCAGCTCGCATTACCCATGATTTGACCATTGTACCGTCATGGACAGATTATGAGGCATCAGTGGGAGAGAAGATTATCAAGCTAGATCCTGGCATGGCCTTTGGAACCGGAACACACCCAACGACTAAGATGAGTCTTTTTGCACTCGAACAGGTGCTTCGTGGTGGTGAGACGGTGATTGATGTGGGAACTGGTTCGGGTGTCCTCTCGATTGCTAGCTCTCTTCTTGGAGCCAAGGAAATCTATGCCTATGACCTTGATGATGTGGCGGTTCGAGTGGCACAGGAAAACATTGATATGAATCCTGATATGGAAAATATCCACGTTGCTGCGGGAGATCTTTTGAAGGGTGTGACTCAAGAAGCTGATGTTATCGTGGCTAATATTTTGGCGGACATTCTCATCCACCTGACGGAAGATGCCTACCGTTTGGTTAAGGACGAAGGTTATTTGATTATGTCAGGGATTATCTCTGAAAAATGGGATATGGTGCGTGAATCGGCTGAGAAAGCAGGTTTCTTCCTAGAAACTCACATGGTTCAGGGAGAGTGGAATGCTTGTGTCTTCAAGAAGACAGATGATATTTCAGGTGTGATCGGAGGCTAAATGCAACAGTATTTTATAAAGGGGCAGGTTGAAAATCCAGTAATCATCAAAGACAAGGATACTGTGAAGCATATGTTTAACGTTATGCGTTTAACAGAGGATGATCAGGTTGTCTTGGTTTTTGAAGACGGTATCAAGCGTCTTGCGCGTGTGACTGACCGTGAGAATCATGTCTTTGAAGTGATTGAAGACTTAACTGATAATGTCGAGATGCCTGTTTCTGTAACCATTGCCTCAGGTTTTCCCAAGGGAGATAAGCTGGAGTTGGTGACACAAAAGGCAACAGAGCTTGGAGCTCAGGCTATTTGGGCCTTCCCTGCCGACTGGTCTGTGGTTAAGTGGGATGGTAAGAAGCTTGCCAAGAAGGAAGATAAGCTTGCCAAGATTGCTTTAGGAGCTGCAGAACAATCCAAGCGTAATCGTGTTCCAGAAGTCAGATTGTTCGAGAAAAAAGGGGAATTTCTATCAGAATTAGATAATTTTGATAAGATTTTTATCGCCTATGAGGAAACAGCCAAAGCAGGCGAGTTGGCTACTCTAGCTCGTGAGTTGGCTCAGGTAGAGAATGGTCAGAAAATTCTCTTTATCTTTGGACCAGAAGGTGGTATTTCTCCGTCTGAGATTGATGCATTTGAAGAAGCTGGTGGCCTTAAAATTGGCCTTGGACCGCGTATTATGCGGACGGAAACGGCTCCTCTCTACGCTTTGAGTAGTGTCAGTTATGCCCTAGAATTGAATAAATAAAAGAAAGTTGGCCTTGTTCCAACTTTTTTGTATTTGACACTTTTAAGCTAAGATTGAATCTTGTCATTGGTTTTGTATGACAAATCGAGTATTTCTAAAAAAGTTGATAATCTTATTTAGATTTAATATAATTGTACTATCTTTATAAAAGGGGAAGATTTTTAATGAAAACGAATCGTTATGTGACTCAATCTGCTGTGGTTTTGGGCCTTTTTGCTCTCTTGACTGTGCCACAAGTCGTAGGGCAAGCTGATGAAGCAACGGCACCAGTACCAACGACCTCAACTGAAACTGTGACAGATAGTGGGACTGCTGCCGTATCTGGACAAGGCACTTCAGGAACAGTTGTTCAAGGAGGGACAGAGACTGTATCTCCTACATCAACAACAGTAGCTGCAAATGCATCTGCAGAGTCATCAGCTAATACCTCGACGGCCCAAGCAAGTCAAGAAGCCAGTGCTGTTTTGACGAATGCCAATCAGGTGACACCAGCGGTGCCAGTACAGGCTGAAACTGTGACAGAGCCTGCTCATGAGGGGCAGACTGTTGATATGCAGATTTTGTCAACAACAGACCTTCATACCAACTTGGTTAACTATGACTATTATCAAGATAAGCCGTCTCAAACAGTTGGTTTGTCTAAAACTGCTGTCCTTATCAAAAAAGCCCGTGAAACTAATCCCAATACGGTCTTAGTGGACAGTGGGGATACGATTCAGGGAACTCCTTTTGGGACTTATAAGGCTTTGATTGACCCTGTTGCCCAAGGTGAGACTCACCCTATATACAAGGCTTTTGAGATGCTTGGTTACGATGATGAAACGCTTGGAAACCACGAGTTTAACTATGGTCTCGAATTTTTGGATCATATGGTTAAGGCTGCTAAGATTAACATTATCAATGTCAATGTGCGCAATGCTCAGACAGGTGATTACTATTAAAATCCTATAAGATTGTCAACAAGACCTTTACTGATACGGACGGCAAATGGAAAGTTGTCAATAGTAAGGTCAAGCTTGAAAAAAATGATACTAAGTCAGATATTTCGGATAAAGATCTAATTGATATGGCTGCTTATGACCACAATGGGACATCAACACAGGTAGGATTTGCAGAGTACCGTTTGAGTGTTAAGGAAAAAGCAAATCAAGTTGATGATACGACTAATAAAGAATCTGAGAAGTCACCAAAAGGTGTTGAGACGACGGACCAATCTAAGCGTGAGATATCAAAAGCTACTGTAGTTACCAGCGTGGCTAAACCTGCCCCAGATATCCAGTTGTCAAACGCTCAAGTCGTTATCTTGCCTCAAGCTCAAGTACAAGAAACTTAAGGTTTAAGTTCAGTTAAGACCTTGCCAAACACTGGTTCAGACGAATCTATGTCAGCAACTTTAGCTGGTTTGGTTCTTATGACCTTGGCTGGATTCTTTGGAATCAAAAAACACGAAAAAAATTAAGCAAAGGAAAAAGCCCCTATCAGGGCTTTTTTGCTCTAGTTTTAGCGTTGGTTAAAGTTCTTTTGTGCTTCTAGGATAATAGGTGCCAGACGTTCGATATCGGACTGTGTACCGCGTAGCTCGAAGTCTCCCAACATTGGAAAGCCAAAACGTTGACTGTACTGTTTGGCGGTTAGGCAGTACTGGTTATTGAAGTTACGGTTGCCAGAACCGATGATACCAAAGCAACGTTTGTGGTTATCATGGGCTGCGATAAAGTCACCCAGTGGATTGGTTAGGATTTCAACATCTCCATTGTCAACGCCATTTCCACCTTCAAGGTAGGTTGGCAAGAGTGCGACAAAGGGTTCATCTACTTGGAAGGTTTCATGATTAAGATCTTTAATATTGATTTGGCGACATTCAATCCCGTGGTTGAGGGATAGGTAGTCAGACATACGTTTGACAAAGCTTTGGGTATTACCGCTTAGACTAATATAAACGAGGGTAAGTTGAGACATAAGCGTCCTCTTTCTATCTATATCTTGTGTTTGCTCAATCATTCTAACACAAGATATTGTGCTTTTCAAGTTAGCTCCTTGCGCTTAAGAATTGCCTATCTAGCTCTTTTTCTTTACTTGTAAAAGTGATAAAATAAAGGTTATTAAAAGAAGCGAAGGAAGAAATCATGGCTAAAGATAAAAATGTAACAGGAGAAGAAATTTTAGACATTTGCTCGGCCTACATGTCAGCAGATGATTTGAAATTAGTTGAAGAAGCCTGGCATTATGCGACAGATGCTCATAGTGGGCAATTTCGTCAGTCAGGAGAACCTTATATTATTCACCCTATTCAAGTGGCAGGTATCTTGGCAGATCTCCATCTTGATGCAGTGACAGTAGCCTGTGGTTTCTTACACGATGTCGTTGAAGACACCGAAAAAACGCTCGATGATTTGGAAGCGGATTTTGGTACGGATGTACGAAATATCGTGGACGGTGTTACTAAGCTTGGTAAGGTTGAGTACAAGTCCCACGAGGAGCAGTTGGCTGAAAACCACCGTAAGATGCTTATGGCCATGTCTAAGGATATCCGTGTCATCTTGGTTAAATTGGCCGACCGTTTACACAATATGCGTACCCTAAAGCATCTTCGCAAGGATAAGCAAGAGCGCATTTCTCGTGAAACCATGGAAATCTATGCTCCTTTGGCTCACCGTCTGGGTATTAGTCGTATCAAATGGGAATTGGAAGATATGTCCTTCCGTTACCTTAATGAGGTGGAATTCTACAAGATTTCTCACATGATGAAGGAAAAACGTCGTGAGCGTGAGGCACTTGTGGACGAGATTGTCGATAAAATTAAGACCTACACAGCTGAACAAGGACTTGTTGGTGATGTTTATGGTCGTCCAAAGCATATCTACTCTATTTATCGTAAGATGCGCGACAAGAAAAAGCGCTTCGATCAAATTTATGATTTGATTGCCATCCGTTGTGTCATGGAGACGCATAGTGATGTTTATGCCATGTTGGGATACATCCATGAGCTCTGGCGTCCGATGCCTGGCCGTTTTAAAGACTATATTGCCAATCCTAAATCCAATGGTTACCAGTCTATCCATACAACGGTTTATGGACCAAAAGGGCCTATTGAAATTCAAATCCGTACCAAGGAAATGCACCAAGTTGCCGAATACGGGGTTGCAGCTCACTGGGCTTACAAGAAAGGCATCAAGAGCAAGGTAGATTCGAAAGAGTCTGCTTTGGGAATGAACTGGATTAAAGATCTTGTTGAACTTCAAGACGCCTCAAATGGTGATGCTATGGGGTTTGTTGACTCTGTTAAAGAGGATATCTTCTCAGAGCGTATTTATGTCTTTACGCCAAATGGTGCTGTTCAGGAACTGCCTAAAGATTCAGGACCTATTGACTTTGCCTATGCCATCCATACCCAAGTCGGTGAGAAGGCCACAGGTGCTAAGGTTAATGGCCGTATGGTGCCCTTGACTGCGAAACTCAAGACAGGTGATGTGGTTGAGATTGTCACAAATGCCAATTCCTTTGGTCCTAGCCGTGACTGGATTAAGATGGTTAAGACCACCAAGGCCAGAAATAAAATTCGTCAATTCTTTAAAAATCAGGACAAGAAAGCCTCTATCACCAAGGGTCGTGAGCTTTTGATTGCCTACTTCCAAGAGCATGGCTATATTGCCAATAAGTACCTAGACAAGAAACATATTGAGGAAATTCTCCCCCGTATGAGTGTGCGTAGTGAAGAAGCTCTCTATGCTGCTGTTGGTTTTGGTGAAATTAGTGCTGCTGCTGTTTTCAATCGTTTGACAGAAAAAGAACGCCGTGAGGAAGAGCGTGCGAAGGCAAAAGCTGAAGCTGAAGAGCTAATGAACGGTGGCGAAGTTAAGACTGAGAAGAAAGAAGTTCTCAAGGTTAAGAGTGAAAATGGCGTCATCATTCAAGGTGCTTCAGGTCTCCTCATGCGTATCGCTAAGTGCTGTAACCCAGTACCTGGAGATGAGATTGAAGGTTATATCACCAAGGGCCGTGGAATTGCTATTCATCGTTCAGATTGTAATAATATCAAGAGTCAAGAAGGTTATGAACAACGTTTAATCGAAGTGGAGTGGGATGAACGTAATGCCAATAAATCTTATTTGGCAGAGATTGACATCTATGGCCTTAACCGTTCTGGTCTGTTGAATGATGTTCTTCAAATCTTGTCAAATACGACCAAGAGCATTGCTACGGTCAATGCACAACCGACTAAGGACATGAAGTTTGCCAATATTCACGTTAGCTTTGAAATTGCAAACCTTATTGAATTGACTGGTCTTGTGGATAAGATTAAAATTATCCCTGATGTTTACAGTGTTAAACGTACGAATGGTTAAGGAGTTACTGCGATGAAGATTGTAATTCAGCGTGTGCAAAGTGCCTCTGTGGTTATTGAGGATTGTACGGTTGGCGCTATTAAGCAGGGACTCTTACTTTTGGTCGGAGTTGGTCCCGAGGACACCAAAGAGGACCTAGAGTATGCAGTTCGTAAGATTGTCAATATGCGCATTTTTTCAGATGAAGATGGTAAGATGAATCTTTCTGTTAAGGATATTGGCGGCCAGATTTTGTCGATTTCTCAGTTTACGCTTTTTGCAGATACGAAAAAAGGGAATCGACCAGCATTTACAGGTGCTGCAAAGCCTGACATGGCTAGCCAGCTCTATGACGATTTCAACCAATCCTTGTCAACACATGTTCCTGTAGAAAGAGGACGCTTTGGTGCAGATATGCAGGTTAGTCTGGTTAATGACGGCCCTGTGACCATTATTTTAGATACTAAAAATCGATAAACCATTTCTCGCCTTGTGTGAGAGGTGGTTTTTTTAACTCTCATCGTATGGGCAATTTAGGTGCTCGATTTTCATTATTTGGGATTTATTTTTGTTATTTTAAGTAGGCTTAACCAAGTGAATATTTAATGAAATTAGAAAATGTTGTTCTCAAATTTCTGAAAAAACCTGACCATTCATGATGAAAAAATTACCGTTTACGAGGATTACCGGAAATTCCCTTGTCTTACAAAAAAGATTAAGTTAACATTAGTTTCATAAGAAACACTAAGCGATTTTTATGAAACTAAAAAATAACTCGAGTTTACAGCATGCAAATACAAATAGTGATAATTTGAAACGCCGAGGTGATTTAAACTTTTTTAGAGGGATAGAGAGATGTCAAAGAAAGTAGCGTCAACTAAATTATTATCAGGTTTGTTTGTAGCCGGTGGTGTCCTAGGGATGAATCAGGTCGCCAAGGCAGATAACGTGGTCAGTTCAGAAGCAACAAAACCAGTCATTACAACAGAAGCAGATAACTTGGTGGTGGTACCAACGGAGGCAGTTGCTCCAGTTGCGACAACAGAAGTAGGTCCATCATCTGCCGCTGTTGCGACAGATACTGCAACAACAGCGACAGCTTCTACAATCTTTTCACAAGCTGTGCCAGCAGAGAGTGCTAGCTCAGAAACGCTTGTAGCCAGTGAAGCACTAGCTCCTGAGTCAGCTGCTGTGGAAACCATCACATCATCATCTGATAATGCTACTGAAGCAGGACGCCATTCAACTGCTCAAGTGACACCAGTTACAGAAGTGACAGAGCAAAACTTAAATGGTGATGCTTACTTGACAGATCCAGAAACAACAAAAGCAGCTTATAGCAAGACAGATGGTGATATTAATTATTCCGTTGTTGTGTCTAATCCAACAGCAGAAACTAAGACGATGACTGTCAACTTGACACTTCAACATGCTTCAGAAATCATTGGTCAAGATAACGTTGACCTCACGCTAGCGGCAGGAGCTTCAGCTAAGGTTTCAAACTTGACAGTAGCGTCAGAGTGGTTGACAAACAATACAGGTTACTTGGTGACAATCAGTGTCAACGATAAATCAGGTAGTACTTTGTCAAGCAAGCGTGCTGGCTTGTCTGTTGAAGATGATTGGACAGTTTTCCCACGTTACGGTATCGTAGCAGGTTCGCCAACGGATCAAAACAGTATTCTTGTAAAAAATCTTGAAGCCTACCGTAAAGAGCTTGAGCTCATGAAGTCTATGAATATCAACTCATATTTCTTCTATGATGCTTATAACGAAGCTACAGATCCTTTCCCAGAGGGTGTTGATAGCTTTGTTCAAAAATGGAATACTTGGAGTCACACTCAGGTTGACACTAAGGCTGTTAAAGAATTGGTTGACCAAGTTCATAAGTCAGGTGCTGTTGCCATGCTTTATAACATGATTTCAGCAGATTCAAATCCAAAGAATCCAGCCCTTCCACTTGCTGCTTTGGCTTATAACTTCTACGATAGCTTTGGTAAGAAGGGTGAACCGATGACTTACACTATCGGTGATAACCCAACTCAAGTTTACTATGATCCGGCGAATCCAGATTGGCAAAAATACATCGCAGGTGTCATGAAATCAGCTATGGATCGTATGGGATTCGATGGTTGGCAAGGTGATACAATTGGTGACAACCGTGTGACTGATTATGAGCACCGTAACAGCACAGACGAGGCTGACTCACACATGATGTCTGATTCATATGCGTCATTTATTAATGCCATGAAAGACCTCATCGGTGAAAAGTACTACATCACAATCAATGATGTCAATGGTGGTAATGATGATAAATTAGCCAAGGCACGTCAAGATGTTGTTTATAATGAGCTTTGGACAAACGGTGGTTCAGTTATTCCAGGACGTATGCAGGTTGCCTATGGTGATTTGAAAGCACGTATCGATATGGTACGCAATAAAACTGGTAAATCACTTATCGTTGGTGCCTACATGGAAGAACCAGGTATTGACTATACTGTTCCTGGCGGAAAAGCAACTAACGGTGCTGGTAAAGATGCCCTTGCTGGTAAACCATTGCAAGCTGACGCGACACTTCTCGTAGATGCGACAGTAGCTGCAGCCGGTGGCTATCACATGTCCATTGCAGCCCTTGCCAATGCTAATGCAGCCCTTAACGTTCTTCAAAGTGCCTATTACCCAACGCAATACCTCAGTGTAGCTAAGGACACTATTCGTAAGCTTTACAATTACCAACAGTTTATCACTGCTTATGAAAATCTTCTCCGTGGTGAGGGTGTGACTAACAGCACTCAGTCTGTATCTACCAAGAATGCGGCTGGTGAAATCCTTTCTAAGGATGCTCTAGGTGTAACAGGAGATCAAGTTTGGACATTTGCTAAATCAGGAAAAGGTTTCTCAACTGTTCAAATGATTAACATGATGGGCATCAATGCGGGCTGGCATAATGAAGAGGGTTATGCGGACAATAAAACACCGGACGCACAAGAAAATCTCACAGTTCGTCTTAGCCTAGCAGGTAAAACAGCTCAAGAAGCTGCTAAAATTGCCAATCAAGTCTATGTGACGTCACCAGATGATTGGGCAACTTCAAACATGAAGAAGGCACAAGCAAGTCTTGAAACAGATGAAAATGGTCAACCAGTGCTTGTCATTTCAGTTCCTAAACTAACTCTTTGGAACATGCTCTATATCAAGGAAGACACAACAGCAACACCGGTAGAACCAGTTATCTTGAAACCAGTTACTAACCAAGCTGGTAAGAAAGTAGATAATACCGTAACATCTGAAGCAAGCTCAGAAACAGCTAAATCCGAAAATACAACAGTAAACAAAGGTTCAGAGGCTCCAACTGATACGAAACCATCTGTTGAAGCTCCTAAACTAGATGAAATAACTAAACCAGCACCAACAGTTGACGAGTTAGTAAACCCAGCAGCTGTTCCAGTGGCGATAGCTGTGTCAGAGACTGCACATGATAAGAAAGATGACAACTCAGTATCTAAGACGACAGCAATTTCAGAATCACATGCAGTAGTTGAACCAGTGGCTTCTTTGACAGAATCAGAAGGTCAGGCAAGCACTAGCCTTGTTTCAGAAACTACAAGCACAATTGTCTCAGTTGCTCCGTCAGAAGTATCAGAAAGCACAACAGTATCATCGAAGGTCTCAGAAACTGAAAATAGTTCAGAAGCATCAACTTCAGAGACTTCAGCATCTGAATCAGAGAATTCAATCAGCACAGTCGTTTCAGAATCAGAAGTAGTTGAAGAACCAGCTGTTTCATTGACAGAATCAGAAAGTCAAGTGAGCACTTCAGAAGTGACTTCGGCAATTTCAGAAACAGTGAGCACGTCTGAGGAAGTCATCCTTGATGGACTATCAGAAAACATCAATAGTTGGAATAGACTCTCTGTAGCTCCTCGCGTCTCAGAAACCTTACCAAGTACTTCTGAAACGATTACAGAAGCAGCATCACTCTTTAGCAACTATGCAAGATATTCAGAAACAGCAAGCTCAGAATCTCACTCTATGGTAGCAGCTTCTTCAGAAGTTTCTATTGAAAAATTAGCAGTATCTATCTTGAAAGATACTGAGGGTGGCTTGTACGATGCAACTACAATCAGAAATATTGTTGAGATGATTGATAGCATTACAACAAATGTTAGCTATACTCGCAGTAGCCGTCAAGACCTTATCAATACAGCTTCGTCAGATAATACTTACAGTGGTAGTCAAGATCTTAACCTTGCAAGTAAGACAACGACGCAAGCAGGTGAAAAAGGAACAACTGAAGATCTTAAGGCTACAATTGCTAAAACAGCAAAATCTCACAAGTGGGGAGAACATGCTGTAGCTATCCTTACAGCTATTGTCCTTGCAGGTGCGGCAACCCTTGCAGCTCTTCGTAACTTCTTGATGTCAAAAAAAGTTGATAAATAATAAGTAGAACTCTTTGTGTAAACAAGGAGTTTTCTTTATACTGGCTGCTATTTTTTCTGAAAATTGTGATACAATAGAAATAGTTTGAATATTGTGTCAAAGGAGAGCCAATGATTACTGCAAATGATATCGTAAAGGCTAATGAAGTCTTAAAAAACGTGGTGGAACGCACACCACTAGATTTTGATCGCTACCTATCTGAAAAATACGGGGCGACCATTTATATTAAAAAAGAAAATATGCAAAAGGTACGTTCTTTCAAATTGCGTGGAGCCTACTATGCTATCCATCAATTGAGTGATGAGGATAAGGCGCGTGGTGTGGTTTGTGCATCAGCCGGAAACCATGCTCAAGGGGTTGCCTACACTTGTAACGAGATGAGGATTCCGGCAACCATCTTTATGCCAGTAACAACGCCTCTCCAAAAAATTGGTCAAGTCCGTTTCTTTGGTGGCAAGTTTGTAACAATCAAATTGGTGGGAGATACCTTTGATGCTTCTGCTCAAGCAGCACAGGAATATACCAAGTCTGAAGGGATGACTTTCATTGATCCATTCGACGATTATAATGTCCAAGCGGGTCAAGGAACTGTTGCTTATGAAATTTATGAGCAGGCTCAAGAGGAAGGTGTTTCTTTTGATAGTATCTTAGTGCCGGTAGGTGGGGGTGGACTCATCTCTGGTGTGGCTACCTATATCAAGGATGTGGCACCCTCTATAGAGGTTGTAGGTGTTGAGGCTAGTGGTGCTCGTAGTATGCGTGCTGCTTTTGACCGTGGTTATCCTGTAAAACTTGAAGAAATTGATAAGTTTGCGGACGGGATTGCTGTTCAAAAGGTAGGTGTCAAGACCTATGAAGTCGCACGTAAATATGTTGACCGCCTATTGGGGGTTGATGAAGGATTGATTTCAGAAACCCTAATTGATATGTACTCTAAGGTTGGTACCATTGCAGAACCCGCAGGTGCAGCATCAGTAGCAGCTTTGGAAGTGATTAAAGATGAGATTAAAGGAAAAACCATCGTCTGCATCATTTCAGGTGGTAACAATGACATCAACCGTATGCCAGAGATGGAAGAACGTGCGCTTATCTATGATGGTATCAAGCATTACTTTGTGGTTAACTTCCCACAACGTCCTGGTGCCCTTCGTGAATTTGTAAATGATATCTTGGGACCAAATGATGATATCACTCGTTTTGAGTACATCAAACGTGCTAATAAAGGAAAAGGTCCAGTTCTCATTGGTATCGCTCTTAGTGATAAGGACGATTATGATGGACTTCTCGAGCGTCTTTCAGCCTTTGATCCAAGTTATATCAACCTTCACGGTAACGAAACACTATACAATATGCTTGTCTGAGGACAGGTTCAGATAATGAAAAAAGAATCGACG
>OGCU01000482.1_pt1 | contig 18247 bp, 17 predicted proteins | sample 1570251 | NCBI WGS metagenome assembly OGCU01 (sample SAMEA2582182, study PRJEB24529) | metagenome | biome: Human gut stool | place: China | collected 2011
TCCACACCTTTCTGGTTGCACAGCTCGCACTTATGCAGCGCACCAAACGGGTTGTTGTAGTCGTACTTCGGCACGTTGTACGGACAGGCGACCATGCAGTAACGGCAGCCGGTGCACACGTCTTTGTCGTAATGGACAATGCCGGTTTTCGGATCTTTTTTCAGTGCAGAGACCGGGCACACAGAGACACAGTTCGGATCGACGCAGTGCATACACTGTTTCTTAATGTACGCGTAGCCGTTCTCCTCCTGGTCTTTGTTGACCCCTGTGCCGCTGGTCCACACCTGAATGATGTTATTGGTATACGGCGACAGTTTGTCGTTGTTCGACCAGGTCTGTTCCCCTTGCGGGTTACGTTCAGGGAAATTGATATCCTGACACTTGGTGACGCAAGCCTGGCAGCCTACGCACAAGGTCGAGTCGTACAACATCCCCAGCGATCCCGGAATTGGCGGGCGGTTTTCAGCAGCCGCATGACTGACAGACGGCAGCGCGCCCGTCAGCAATGCCCCGCAGGAGGCTGCTTTAATAAAATTACGTCTGTTCACGGTTATTCTCCCCGTGAGTCAGCGTTATCTTTCTTTTGCTGACGACCCAGTTCACGCACCGCCATCACGCTGACACCGGCAACCAACCCAACCACACCGCCGAGCAAACCAATAGCACCTGCAGAGACGTTGCCGCCCTCTTTAGCGTTAACATCCGGTTTCTGTGAACGCGGAGTTTGATTTTCGACGTTGGCAAGCTGATGGATGCCTTTATGGAAGCCGATACCTTCTTCGTTACAGCCATAGCATGGGTGACCAATCGCCACCGGCCACACACCGCCAACATCGCAGAATTGCAGCGTTGAGCAGTTGCCGTAAGTTTCTGGCCCTTTACAGCCGAGGTGGTACAGGCACCAGCCTTCGCGGTGGCCTTCATCACCGAACTCTTTGGCAAAACGACCAGCATCGAAGTGCGGGCGACGTTCGCAGTGTTCGTGAATCAGACGGCCATAGGCGAAGGTCGGACGGTTTTTGTCATCCAGTTTCGGCGGTTTGCCGTAAGTGATGATGTGCGCAACGGTCGCGAGGAAGTTGTGCGGGTTCGGCGGGCAGCCCGGAATATTGATAACGGTTTTGCCTGGCAGAACTTCTTGCAGGCTGACTGCGCCAGTTGGGTTAACTCCAGCTGCGGCAACACCGCCCCACGCAGAGCAGGAACCGATAGCGATAATGGCTGCTGCGCCTTCCGCCGCTTTGCGGATGTGATCCACAATCGGCTCACCGGCAACCATGCAATAAATACCGTTATCTTTTAATGGGATGGAACCATCCACCACTAACACATACTGCCCTTTGTACTTCTCGAGAGCGTTATGTTTGTTCTCTTCGACCTGATGACCGAAGGCGGCGGAAAGCACTTCGTGATACTCCAGAGAGATAGTCTCCAGTACGAGGTTTTCTACCGTTGGATGCGTTGCACGAAGCAGAGATTCCGTACAACCGGTGCACTCCTGCGCGCCAATCCAGATAACTGGCGGACGCTGCGGGTTAGTAACCGATTCGGCCATCTCTGCAGCGGCTTTGCTACTTAACCCCATGGTGGCGGCTAATGCTGCACAAAGCTTCATGAAATCACGACGGTTAATGCCGTGAGAATGGATGAGGGTGTTATCTCCAGTCATTTATAGTTATTCCGTTGCGAAGACCTGGCATATATTTTGCCTCAATCGCAAAATCAATAATGCGATCGATGCGCCATTTACCACACATTTATTATGGTTATCGATATCATGATACTGCGGCGGGGCGCTAAAACGAAGGGAAGAAGCATTAGTGTAATTAATTAAAGCAAGATAATACGTATGTTTGATCAATTTTCGAGGCGATAACCGGCCATAAAAAAGCGCAACGTAGAACAGGAATTATTCTCACGAAAGAAATCCATTACCATCTCTTTATCCAGTCCATAGCGGCGCGTCAGAATACCCGCTTCCCAGGCGCTAAGCTGGCGATCTCCGGTCTTTTCGTACATCCGGTGTGAGTAGCCTAATACAAAACCGCGTTTATAATCGGCACAGAATTTTGTCACATTAACCGCACTGTCGGCATGCGTTGCTTTTAATCCCGCCATTAAGCCTTTACCAAAATGGTTATTCATCGTTCACCTCATTCGCTATATATTGTCATATATAGCGATATTTTAGGCAAAGAACGACTTTTGCGCACGCTATTTTTTCATGCTTGTTTAAGACGTAATCCCGTAAGAGATAAACCTATCAGGAGAGATATTTATCGAACCATTTCAGTGTCCTTTGCCAGGCAAGATCGGCGGCAGATTTGTCATAACGGGGCGTGGAATCATTATGGAATCCGTGATTAACCCCCGGATAGATATACGCCTCATAATCCTTATTATTGGCTTTCAACGCCGCCTCGTAAGCAGGCCAGCCCTCGTTGATTCGGGTGTCCAGTTCCGCGAAGTGGAGTAGTAAAGGCGCTTCAATCTTCGCCACATCGGCAGTGGGTGCCTGACGACCATAAAACGGCACCGCGCAGGCCAGTTCCGGATACGCGACAGCCGCCGCGTTCGATACGCCACCGCCATAGCAAAATCCGGTAATACCCACTTTGCCTGTCGCTTGCGGATAGCGTTGCATAAACTCAATTGCGGCAAAGAAATCATTCATCAGTTTGGTTGGATCAACCTGCTGTTGCAGCTCACGACCTTTATCATCATTTCCCGGATAACCTCCAACGGAACTTAAGCCGTCAGGTGCCAGGGCGATATACCCCGCCTTCGCCACTCGCCGTGCCACATCTTCGATATACGGATTCAGTCCACGATTCTCATGCACCACCACTACGGCTGGCGTTTTGCCGCTCATCTTTGCGGGCTTCACCAGATAACCCCGCACCTCGCCGTGACCATTTGGCGAAGGATACGTGATGTACTCAGCAACAATTTCCGGGTCGGTAAACTCTACCTGAGTCGCCAGCGCATAATTTGGCTTGAGCAAATCAAACAACGCTAATGCCGTCATCCCGCCTACCGCACTTCGCCGCAAGGTTGAGGAACTCACGTTTCGAGATTTTCCCGTGAGCGTAATAGTCATAGTAATCCAGCAACTCTTGTGGGAAATCTTTGGCGGTTAAACGCGGCATCGTTGCACTCCTCAGTTGGTGTTTTTTTAAGCAAAGCATAAGCACGTGTTTTTGCCCAGTTTTTCGTCACTCTGTGAGCCAGACTACGGGATACGCGCTGGCGAATCGCTAAACTAGAAACATTGTTTCGAAATTGAACGGTGGAAAGGAGAGGTCATGGTCTGGTTAGCGAATCCCGAACGTTACGGGCAGATGCAATACCGCTATTGCGGAAAAAGTGGTTTACGCCTGCCCGCGTTATCGCTCGGTTTATGGCACAATTTCGGTCACGTTAACGCGCTGGAATCACAGCGTGCGATCCTGCGTAAAGCGTTTGATTTGGGCATTACGCACTTTGATTTAGCCAACAATTACGGGCCGCCTCCAGGAAGCGCAGAAGAGAACTTTGGTCGCCTGCTGCGGGAGGATTTTGCCGCTTATCGCGATGAACTGATTATCTCTACCAAGGCTGGCTACGATATGTGGCCCGGCCCTTACGGCTCTGGCGGTTCACGTAAATACCTGCTCGCCAGCCTCGACCAAAGCCTGAAGCGTATGGGGCTTGAGTATGTCGATATCTTTTACTCTCATCGCGTCGATGAAAATACGCCGATGGAAGAAACCGCCTCTGCGCTGGCTCATGCGGTACAAAGCGGTAAGGCGCTGTATGTCGGGATCTCCTCTTACTCGCCAGAGCGGACGCAAAAAATGGTCGAGTTGCTGCGCGAGTGGAAAATTCCGCTGTTAATTCATCAACCTTCGTACAATTTACTGAACCGCTGGGTGGATAAAAGCGGCCTGCTGGATACCCTGCAAAATAACGGCGTGGGCTGTATTGCCTTTACTCCTCTGGCTCAGGGATTGCTGACCGGAAAATATCTCAACGGCATTCCGCAAGATTCACGGATGCATCGTGAAGGGAATAAAGTTCGTGGTCTGACACCGAAAATGCTTACCGAAGCCAACCTCAACAGCCTGCGCTTATTGAATGAAATGGCACAGCAGCGTGGACAATCAATGGCGCAAATGGCGTTAAGCTGGTTGCTGAAAGATGATCGCGTGACGTCGGTATTGATTGGTGCCAGCCGCGCGGAGCAACTAGAGGAGAACGTGCAGGCGCTGAATAATCTGACATTTAGCACCAAGGAGCTGGCGCAGATTGATCAGCATATCGCCGATGGCGAGCTGAATCTGTGGCAGGCGTCTTCCGATAAATGACCTGTTAATAACGGGCGCGCGAACCGCGCCCGAATCAGATCAGTGATTATGACGAGTCAGTCGGTCAAGATAGCCCATCACAAATGCAGAAAGCACAAACGTCAGATGGATAATGACGTACCACATCAGTTTGTTATCCGGGACATTTTTCGCATCCATAAAGACGCGCAGTAAGTGAATGGAAGAAATTGCCACAATCGACGCTGCTACTTTGTTTTTCAGCGACGTTGCGTCCATTTTCCCCAGCCAGTTCAGCTTCTCTTTGTTCTCGGAGATATCCAGCTGTGAGACGAAATTCTCATAACCGGAAAACATCACCATCACCAGCAAACCGCCAACCAGCGTCATATCCACCAGCGACAGCAACACGAGGATCAAATCTGATTCCGCCATCGAGAAGATATTCGGCAGTACGTGAATAATCTCCTGGAAGAACTTCAGCGCCAGGGCAACTAACGCCAGCGAAAGGCCAAAGTACACGGGGGCAAGCAGCCAGCGAGAAGCATACATTGCATTTTCAAGAAAACGTTCCATACATTCCTGTCGTGTAGTTAAAACGGGCAACAGTATATCGCAATTGAGTAAACAGCACGCAACAGCAAATCAACATATACGTTAAACCTTTGTCGCATAATTCTGAGGTTTAGGGATCTTCCTGGTTCCCTTATCAACGCATCGAGAACGTCTACCCTTAAAGGACGTTGAACCTGAAGGGAGAAAAACGATGTCTCATTTAAAAGACCCGACCACGCAGTATTACACTGGTGAATATCCCAAACAGAAACAACCGACGCCAGGCATCCAGGCGAAGATGACACCGGTACCGGATTGCGGCGAGAAAACCTATGTTGGTAGCGGTCGCCTGAAAGATCGTAAAGCACTGGTGACAGGGGGCGATTCCGGAATAGGTCGCGCTGCCGCCATCGCTTACGCGCGTGAAGGGGCTGACGTGGCGATCAGTTATCTTCCCGTGGAAGAAGAAGACGCTCAGGATGTGAAAAAGATCATTGAAGAATGCGGACGCAAAGCCGTTCTGCTGCCAGGCGATTTAAGCGATGAGAAATTTGCCCGTTCGCTGGTTCACGAAGCGCACAAGGCGTTAGGCGGGCTGGATATTATGGCGCTGGTCGCCGGGAAACAGGTTGCCATTCCGGATATTGCAGACCTCACCAGCGAACAGTTTCAAAAGACCTTTGCCATTAACGTTTTCGCGCTGTTCTGGCTAACCCAGGAAGCGATCCCCCTGCTACCGAAAGGTGCAAGTATCATCACCACTTCGTCAATCCAGGCATACCAGCCAAGTCCGCATTTACTGGACTATGCGGCTACGAAGGCGGCGATTCTGAACTACAGCCGTGGCTTGGCAAAACAGGTCGCGGAGAAAGGTATTCGGGTGAATATTGTCGCGCCAGGCCCGATCTGGACAGCACTGCAAATTTCCGGCGGACAAACGCAGGATAAGATCCCGCAGTTTGGTCAGCAAACGCCGATGAAACGTGCGGGGCAACCGGCGGAACTGGCCCCTGTATATGTTTATCTGGCAAGTCAGGAGTCGAGCTACGTCACCGCAGAAGTGCACGGCGTGTGCGGCGGCGAGCATTTAGGTTAAAAAAATGCCCGGTTGTGAAAAGCAACCGGGCATCATTGTGAATTCACTCTTACCTGATGTGGCGAAAACGCCTTATCCGCCTACAAACGCATGAAGATTCAACATGTTGCAATAGATTTTGTAGGCCTGATGAGCGTAGCGCATCAGGCAATTCTACTTTACTTCGCTTTGGCGGTTTCTTCGCCGACCAGACCTATCTTCAGGTAACCCGCCTGATGCAGCGTATCCATTACCTTCATCAACGTCTCGTAATCGACGGTTTTGTCCGCTCGGAAGAAGATGGTGGTGTCTTTCTTGCCTTCGGTTAACGCATTCAACGCCGTAATCATTGTTTCATCGGTGACCGGATCGTTACCGATAAACATCGAGTTGTCTGCCTTCACCGACAGATAAACCGGTTTTTCCGGGCGCGGCTGCGGCGTGCTGGTAGAAGCAGGCAAGTTCACCTTCACATCTACCGTCGCTAACGGTGCCGCCACCATAAAGATAATCAGCAGAACCAACATCACGTCGATAAACGGCGTCACGTTGATATCATGCATTTCGCCGTTATCGTCGAGGTTTTCGTTAAGATGCATTGCCATCGGATATTATCCTGCGCGTAATTTTTGTGCGACACGAACCGGATGCGCAGCGGCGCTGGCTTCCAGATCCAGGTCACGGCTTTGCAGCAACAATACCTGCGCTGCAACATCACCCAGCATCGCTTTAAAGCCGCCAATCTGGCGTGCAAATACGTTATAGATAACGACCGCAGGAATCGCTGCCACGAGGCCGATTGCCGTTGCTAACAGAGCTTCTGCGATACCCGGCGCAACGACTGCCAGGTTAGTGGTCTGCGTTTGCGCGATACCAATAAAGCTGTTCATGATGCCCCAGACCGTACCAAACAGACCAACGAACGGAGAAATCGCGCCGATGGTTGCCAGATAGCCGTTACCGCGGCCCATTTGACGACCCACTGCGGCGACCCGACGCTCCAGACGGAAGCTGGTACGTTCTTTAATACCTTCGTTATCGTCGCTGCCTTCTGACAGTTCCAGCTCATTCTGCGCTTCATTGAGCAAATGCAGGCTTAAGCTTTTGCTACCAAAATCAGCGGCGATATCGTTGGCCTGGTTTAAGGAACGCGCTTCAGCCAGCAGTTGCTGCTCGCGCTTAAGGCGACGCTTCTGATTGAAGAATTCTACGCTCTTACTGAAGAAGATTGCCCAAGTGACTACGGAGGCCAAAATAAGCCCAATCATCACGCACTTAACGACAATATCGGCGTGCTGATACATACCCCAGACGGAAAGGTCCGTCTGCATCAAATTATTACCCACTGTGTATCTCCAGGACGCAAGTCACAAAATCTGCGCATAATAATATCAAAATGACGTCGAATTGATAGTCGTTCTCATTACTATTTGCATACTGCCGTACCTTTGCTTTCTTTTCCTTGCGTTTACGCAGTAAAAAAGTCACCAGCACGCCATTTGCGAAAATTTTCTGCTTTATGCCAATTCTTCAGGATGCGCCCGCGAATATTCATGCTAGTTTAGACATCCAGACGTATAAAAACAGGAATCCCGACATGGCGGACAAAAAGCTTGATACTCAACTGGTGAATGCAGGACGCAGCAAAAAATACACTCTCGGCGCGGTAAATAGCGTGATTCAGCGCGCTTCTTCGCTGGTCTTTGACAGTGTGGAAGCCAAAAAGCACGCGACGCGCAATCGCGCCAATGGCGAGTTGTTCTATGGACGGCGCGGAACGTTAACCCATTTCTCCTTACAACAAGCGATGTGTGAACTGGAAGGTGGCGCAGGCTGCGCGCTATTTCCCTGCGGGGCGGCAGCGGTTGCTAATTCCATTCTTGCTTTTGTCGAACAGGGCGATCATGTGTTGATGACCAACACCGCCTATGAACCGAGTCAGGATTTCTGTAGCAAAATCCTCAGCAAACTGGGCGTAACGACATCGTGGTTTGATCCGCTGATTGGTGCCGATATCGTTAAGCATCTGCAGCCAAACACTAAAATCGTGTTTCTGGAATCGCCAGGCTCCATCACCATGGAAGTCCACGACGTTCCGGCGATTGTTGCCGCCGTACGCAGTGTGGTGCCGGATGCCATCATTATGATCGACAACACCTGGGCAGCCGGTGTGCTGTTTAAGGCGCTGGATTTTGGCATCGATGTTTCTATTCAAGCCGCCACCAAATATCTGGTTGGGCATTCAGATGCGATGATTGGCACTGCCGTGTGCAATGCCCGTTGCTGGGAGCAGCTACGGGAAAACGCCTATCTGATGGGCCAGATGGTCGATGCCGATACCGCCTATATAACCAGCCGTGGCCTGCGCACATTAGGTGTGCGTTTGCTTCAACATCATGAAAGCAGTCTGAAAGTGGCTGAATGGCTGGCAGAACATCCGCAAGTAGCGCGAGTTAACCACCCTGCTCTGCCTGGCAGTAAAGGACACGAATTCTGGAAACGAGACTTTACAGGTAGCAGCGGGCTATTTTCCTTTGTGCTTAAGAAAAAACTCAGTAATGAAGAGCTGGCGAACTATCTGGATAACTTCAGTTTATTCAGCATGGCCTACTCGTGGGGCGGGTATGAATCGTTGATCCTGGCGAATCAACCAGAACATATCGCCGCCATTCGCCCACAAGGCGAGATCGATTTTAGCGGGACCTTGATTCGCCTGCATATTGGTCTGGAAGATGTCGACGATCTGATTGCCGATCTGGACGCCGGTTTTGCGCGAATTGTATAACATTGCCACTTTTGGACAATTTTGCAGACATTTAATTGTGAAAAGTCTTAAATTGTTGCGTCCGGGATCAAGGCGTCCCGGACGAATCAGGAGTACAATAGGCAGATAAAGGCTTAAACGCTGTTCCACAGGAAAGTCCATGGCTGTTATTCAAGATATCATCGCTGCGCTCTGGCAACACGACTTTGCCGCGCTGGCGGATCCTCATATTGTTAGCGTTGTTTACTTTGTCATGTTTGCCACGCTGTTTTTAGAAAACGGCCTGCTGCCCGCCTCATTTTTGCCAGGCGACAGCTTGTTGATACTGGCAGGCGCATTGATTGCCCAGGGGGTTATGGATTTTCTGCCTACGATTGCGATTCTGACCGCCGCAGCAAGTCTGGGCTGCTGGCTAAGTTATATTCAGGGGCGCTGGTTAGGGAATACCAAAACGGTGAAAGGCTGGCTGGCACAGCTTCCTGCTAAATATCACCAGCGCGCCACCTGCATGTTTGACCGCCACGGTCTGCTGGCGCTGCTGGCTGGACGTTTTCTTGCATTTGTCCGTACGCTGCTGCCAACCATGGCGGGAATTTCCGGTCTGCCAAACCGCCGCTTCCAGTTTTTCAACTGGTTAAGTGGATTGCTGTGGGTCAGCGTGGTAACCAGTTTTGGCTATGCCTTAAGTATGATTCCGTTCGTTAAACGCCATGAAGATCAGGTAATGACGTTCCTGATGATCCTGCCAATTGCCTTGTTAACCGCTGGCTTGTTAGGCACGCTGTTTGTGGTGATTAAAAAAAAATACTGTAACGCCTGACGATTTTCCCCGTTCCCGGCTGCTGTACCGGGAACGTATTTAATTCCCCTGCATCGCCCGCATTCTTGCCGCATCTTCCCCCGGCGTCACACCGAAGTAACGTTTAAACTCACGGCTAAATTGCGATGCGCTTTCATAGCCGACGCGCATCGCTGCTGCGCTGGCCTTCATGCCGTCATGGATGATCATCATCCGCGCCTTATGCAGACGGTAATTCTTCAAATACTGCAACGGCGAGGTGCTGGTGACAGACTTAAAATTATGGTGGAACGCCGATACGCTCATGTTGGCTTCTGCCGCCAGTTGCTCGACGCTCAGGTTTTCGGTGTATTTATTCTCAATCCGTTTCAGCACGCGGCTAATCAGACTGAAGTGAGTCTGGCGACTGACCAGCGCCAGTAACGCGCCGCCGCAAGGTCCGGTCAGCACGTAGTACAGAATTTCGCGGATGATCTGTTTGCCGAGAATACGCGCATCCAGTGGTCGCTCCATCACGTCGAGTAACCGCTCCGCCGCGCATAAAATCTCTTCTGATAACGTGGCGGAGTTAATCCCGCTGGCTGCCATCGACGGCTGGAAATGCTCATCTTCGCCAATGTCCATCAACAGTTCCTGTAACTGCAAAATATCGACATTGAGACGCAACCCTGCCAGCGGCACCTCTGACGTGGCATAGGTTTCGCACTCAAACGGCAACGGCACCGTCAGCAGCAGGTATTCATTGGCATCATAACGAAACACGCGTTCATTGATATAACCGATTTTATGCCCGGAAAAGAGAATTATGATGCCAGGCTCGTACATCACCGGTGTACGTGCGAAAGGTGTCTCGCCATACAACAAACGCACATCGGGCAACAGTTCTGACAAACTATTTTCTTTATTTTTCAGTTTATTAACTTTATCCGCCAGCAAGCGGCAAATCTCTTCACGTTTCATATCGCGTAATTTCTTAGGAATAATGCGGCAATTTGATTGTGCGCAATTTTGTAGCATTTCTCCAGCACTCTGGAGAAATAGGCAAGACATTGGCAGAAATGAGCATTGAGAGCCAGGGCGCTGGCGATCACAATGAAAAACATCAGGCAGATCGTTCTCTGCCCTCATATTGGCCCAGCAAAGGGAGCAAGTAATGAACAACTTTAATCTGCACACCCCAACCCGCATTCTGTTTGGTAAAGGCGCAATCGCTGGTTTACGCGAACAAATTCCTCACGATGCTCGCGTATTGATTACCTACGGCGGCGGCAGCGTGAAAAAAACCGGCGTTCTCGATCAAGTTCTGGATGCCCTGAAAGGCATGGACGTGCTGGAATTTGGCGGTATTGAGCCAAACCCGGCTTATGAAACGCTGATGAACGCCGTGAAACTGGTTCGCGAACAGAAAGTGACTTTCCTGCTGGCGGTTGGCGGCGGTTCTGTACTGGACGGCACCAAATTTATCGCCGCAGCGGCTAACTATCCGGAAAATATCGATCCGTGGCACATTCTGCAAACGGGCGGTAAAGAGATTAAAAGCGCCATCCCGATGGGCTGTGTGCTGACGCTGCCAGCAACCGGTTCAGAATCCAACGCAGGCGCGGTGATCTCCCGTAAAACCACAGGCGACAAGCAGGCGTTCCATTCTGCCCATGTTCAGCCGGTATTTGCCGTGCTCGATCCGGTTTATACCTACACCCTGCCGCCGCGTCAGGTGGCTAACGGCGTAGTGGACGCCTTTGTACACACCGTGGAACAGTATGTTACCAAACCGGTTGATGCCAAAATTCAGGACCGTTTCGCAGAAGGCATTTTGCTGACGCTAATCGAAGATGGTCCGAAAGCCCTGAAAGAGCCAGAAAACTACGATGTGCGCGCCAACGTCATGTGGGCGGCGACTCAGGCGCTGAACGGTTTGATTGGCGCTGGCGTACCGCAGGACTGGGCAACGCATATGCTGGGCCACGAACTGACTGCGATGCACGGTCTGGATCACGCGCAAACACTGGCTATCGTCCTGCCTGCACTGTGGAATGAAAAACGCGATACCAAGCGCGCTAAGCTGCTGCAATATGCTGAACGCGTCTGGAACATCACTGAAGGTTCCGATGATGAGCGTATTGACGCCGCGATTGCCGCAACCCGCAATTTCTTTGAGCAATTAGGCGTGCCGACCCACCTCTCCGACTACGGTCTGGACGGCAGCTCCATCCCGGCTTTGCTGAAAAAACTGGAAGAGCACGGCATGACCCAACTGGGCGAAAATCATGACATTACGTTGGATGTCAGCCGCCGTATATACGAAGCCGCCCGCTAAGCTTTTTACGCCTCAAACTTTCGTTTTCGGGCATTTCGTCCAGACTTAAGTTCACAACACCTCACCGGAGCCTGCTCCGGTGAGTTCATATAAAGGAGGAACGTATGGCTAATCCAACCGTTATTAAGCTACAGGATGGCAATGTCATGCCCCAGCTGGGACTGGGCGTCTGGCAAGCAAGTAATGAGGAAGTAATCACCGCCATTCAAAAAGCGTTAGAAGTGGGTTATCGCTCGATTGATACCGCCGCGGCCTACAAGAACGAAGAAGGTGTCGGCAAAGCCCTGAAAAATGCCTCAGTCAACAGAGAAGAACTGTTCATCACCACTAAGCTGTCCAGCTTGATTATATCGACCTCTACTTAATGCACTGGCCCGTTCCCGCTATCGACCATTATGTCGAAGCATGGAAAGGCATGATCGAATTGCAAAAAGAGGGATTAATCAAAAGCATCGGCGTGTGCAACTTCCAGATCCATCACCTGCAACGCCTGATTGATGAAACTGGCGTGACGCCTGTGATAAACCAGATCGAACTTCATCCGCTGATGCAACAACGCCAGCTACACGCCTGGAACGCGACACACAAAATCCAGACCGAATCCTGGAGCCCATTAGCGCAAGGAGGGAAAGGCGTTTTCGATCAGAAAGTCATTCGCGATCTGGCAGATAAATACGGCAAAACCCCGGCGCAGATTGTTATCCGCTGGCATCTGGATAGCGGCCTGGTGGTGATCCCGAAATCGGTCACACCTTCACGTATTGCCGAAAACTTTGATGTCTGGGATTTCCGTCTCGACAAAGACGAACTCGGCGAAATTGCAAAACTCGATCAGGGCAAGCGTCTCGGTCCCGATCCTGACCAGTTCGGCGGCTAACATGCAAATTCTCCCGGTGGCGGTAATGTTCCGCTACCGGACTTTTCAGAAATCATTTATTCCCCTCGCGTCCCGCCCGTTGTTACTCTTCCTTGTTCAGGAATGCCAAATATAAGGACATCATCATGCAGAGCCGGAAGCTCTTAAAAGAACAACTCATCTATATCCGGGATAAACGCAACGGAGAGGTGAAAAACAGATGAAAATAATACTTCTGTTTTTAGCAGCCCTGGCAAGTTTTACCGTACACGCACAGCCCCCCTCACAGACCGTAGAACAAACAGTCCGGCATATTTATCAGAACTATAAATCAGATGCCACTGCCCCTTATTTTGGTGAAACCGGAGAGCGGGCGATAACTTCTGCGCGTATTCAACAGGCGCTTACCCTGAACGACAATCTTACGCTGCCGGGCAATATTGGCTGGCTGGATTATGATCCGGTTTGTGATTGTCAGGATTTTGGCGATCTGGTGCTAGAAAGCGTTGCGATAACCCAAACTGACGCCGATCATGCCGATGCCGTTGTGCGCTTTCGTATCTTTAAAGATGATAAAGAAAAGACCACGCAGACACTGAAAATGGTGGCGGAAAATGGTCGTTGGGTCATTGACGATATTGTCAGCAATCATGGCAGCGTCTTACAAGCAGTTAATAGCGAGAATGAAAAAACGCTGGCCGCTTTAGCTTCGTTGCAAAAAGAACAGCCGGAAGCCTTTGTTGCCGAACTCTTTGAACATATTGCTGATTATAGCTGGCCGTGGACGTGGGTGGTTTCCGACTCTTACCGCCAGGCGGTTAATGCCTTCTATAAAACCACCTTCAAGACGGCCAATAATCCCGATGAAGATATGCAAATAGAACGGCAATTTATTTACGACAATCCGATCTGTTTTGGCGAAGAGTCGCTATTTTCACGCGTTGATGAAATTCGAGTCCTGGAGAAAACCGCCGATTCCGCCCGCATTCATGTTCGTTTTACGCTGACCAATGGCAACAACGAAGAGCAAGAACTGGTTTTACAGCGGCGCGAAGGCAAGTGGGAAATCGCTGATTTTATCCGCCCGAACAGCGGCAGCCTACTTAAGCAGATTGAGGCAAAAACTGCCGCCAGATTAAAGCAATGAGCTGAATTAAATAACAATTAGCCGGAACAATAAATAAAAGGGAACACTATATGAAAACGATTTTCACCGTGGGAGCTGTTGTTCTGGCAACCTGCTTGCTCAGTGGCTGCGTCAATGAGCAAAAGGTCAATCAGCTGGCGAGCAATGTGCAAACATTAAATGCCAAAATCGCCCGGCTTGAGCAGGATATGAAAGCACTACGCCCACAAATCTATGCTGCCAAATCCGAAGCTAACAGAGCCAATACGCGTCTTGATGCTCAGGACTATTTTGATTGCCTGCGCTGCTTGCGTATGTACGCAGAATGATAAAAAAATCCCCGGTAGCGTGTCAGTTGCCGGGGATATTTTTTAACGTCCAACCGCCGCTTTAGGCCGTTTCTTCGCACCAGCATTCACCGGACGAGATTGCGTAGACGACGCTTTTTTTGCCGTAGCAGGCGTCTGACGCTGGGTCGCCATCGGCGTATGTTTCGTCAACGCCGGACGGGTATTGCGGTTCTGGCGACGAGCTTCACGCATCTCTTCAATGGTTGGCTCAGGCACTAAGCAATCGCGACGGCTGCCAATCAGATGCTTTTTGCCCATCGCTTCCAGCGCCTGGCGGATTAACGGCCAGTTTGCCGGATCGTGGTAACGCAACAACGCTTTATGCAAACGACGCTGTTTGTCGCCCTTCGGTACGAAGACGTCTTCGCTCTTATAACCAATCTTCGCCAGCGGGTTTTTCCCGGTGTAATACATGGTGGTTGAGTTCGCCAGCGGCGACGGATAGAAGTTCTGCACCTGGTCGAGGCGGAAGCGGTGCTTTTTCAGCCACAGCGCCAGATTCACCATATCTTCATCACGCGTACCGGGGTGCGCGGAGATGAAATAGGGGATCAGATACTGCTCTTTACCTGCCTGTTTTGAGTAAGTATCGAACAGCTCTTTAAAGCGGTCGTAGCTGCCCATTCCCGGGTTCATCATCTTCGATAACGGCCCTTCTTCGGTATGTTCCGGGGCAATCTTCAGATAACCGCCGACGTGATGGGTCGCCAGTTCTTTGATATAGCGCGGATCTTCTACGGCTATGTCATAACGCACACCAGAGGCAATCAGGATCTTTTTAATGCCTTTCAGATCACGCGCACGGCGATAGAGGTTGATCGTTGGTTCGTGGTTCGTGTCCATGTGCGGACAAATATCCGGATAAACACACGACAAACGGCGACAAGTTTGTTCAGCGCGTGGCGATTTGCAGCGCAACATATACATGTTGGCAGTTGGCCCACCAAGATCGGAAATCACGCCCGTAAAACCTGGAACGGTGTCGCGGATCGCTTCGATCTCATTAATGATCGAATCTTCGGAACGGCTCTGAATAATGCGCCCTTCGTGCTCGGTGATAGAACAGAAAGAGCAGCCGCCAAAGCAGCCACGCATAATGTTGACCGAAAAACGGATCATTTCGTAAGCCGGAATACGGGCATTGCCATAGGCCGGATGTGGCACGCGCTTGTATGGCAGCGCAAAAACGCTGTCCATCTCTTCGGTAGAAAGCGGAATAGCAGGCGGGTTGATCCACACATAGCGGTCGCCGTGTTTTTGCATCAATGCGCGGGCACAGCCTGGGTTGGTTTCGTGGTGCAGAATACGCGAAGCATGGGCGTACAGCACTTTATCGCCCTTCACTTTCTCGAAAGAAGGCAGCAACACGTAGGTTTTTTCCCACGGTTTCGGGCGCGGTGGCTGCACGGTTACGGCTTTGGCTTCCTGCTTTTTCGGTGCCACCGGTTTGTTATCCGCGCACGGCAAATCTTCACCATACGGATGCGGGATTGGGTCGATTTTTCCAGGGGTATCAAGACGGGTGGAATCCACGCCGCTCCAGCCAGGCAGCGCCTCTTTCACGATAATCGCGGTATTACGCACATCGCGGATTTCACTAATCGGCTCGCCCATCGCCAGACGGTGCGCCACCTCCACCAGCGGACGCTCACCGTTACCAAACATCAGCATGTCGGCTTTCGAATCCACCAGCACGGAACGGCGCACGGTATCGGACCAGTAATCATAATGCGCGGTACGGCGCAGACTAGCCTCAATACCGCCGAGGATCACCGGTACATCTTTCCACGCCTCTTTACAACGCTGGGTATAAACCAGTGTGGCGCGATCCGGGCGCTTACCCGCGACGTTATCCGGCGTGTAGGCATCGTCATGACGTAAACGGCGATCGGCGGTATAACGGTTGATCATCGAATCCATGTTGCCAGCAGTAACACCGAAAAACAGATTCGGTTTACCCAGACGCATAAAGTCGTCTTTGCTGCTCCAGTCCGGCTGGGCGATGATCCCGACGCGAAAGCCCTGTGCTTCCAGCATACGACCGCAAATCGCCATCCCGAAGCTTGGGTGATCGACATACGCGTCGCCAGTAACCAAAATGATGTCGCAGCTATCCCAGCCAAGTTGATCCATCTCTTCACGAGACATCGGCAAAAACGGTGCCGGTCCAAAACAGGCGGCCCAGTACTGCGGCCAGGAGAACAGGTCGCGATCCGGTTGGATCAGGGAGATAGAGCTCATTTTGCTTCCAGAAATGATAAAAAAATAATCAAAGGCCGGGGATTATAAGCCGGAACGAAAGAGAAATCGAAAAGTATTCCATACTCGCCCTCCTCGGGCGAGTATGAAGATTACGGTACCGGATTGACTAACAGTTGCCCAATCGAGCCACGGTCCGCCATTTCCAGCGTCTGACTGTTGAAGTAGAACGGGAAGTGCGCCCAGGAAGGCTGACCGAAATAAACAAGCAGCTCCACTTGTCCGTCAACCCAAACGGTATCTTTCCAGCCTCTGTCTTCCGGGAACGGCATCGCGCCATTCACGTTACGGATCTGGAACATTACGCCTTCAATATGGAACGCTTGCGGCTCCAGCCATGATTTCAGTTGGCAGCAAGCGCATCGGAAGACTGTCTGTGACCAGCGGCAGAAGGCCGGTTGGGCGCAGCGTTAGCACCAGGGTAGAAACCAGAATACTGGATGGCTCAAAGAAGCCACGAATACGATCAACAATGCTCGCCGCTTCGCCACAGGTGATCGACACTTCATCGCCGTTGCTCATATCCACCAGAATCTCGCGGCGCTCGCCCGGTGCCAGCGAAAGTTGCTTCACCGATACAGGAGCAGGCAGGAATCCCTGATCGCCAGAAATCACATGTAACGGGCGACCATCGTTCATCTGTAGTTGATAGCGACGAGAGTTCGACGCGTTCAGCAGTCGCAAGCGCACCCAGCCACGCGAGACTTCAACGTACGGGCTTTGTACACCGTTAACCAGCAGCGTATCACCAACAAAGCCGCCGCTTCCCGGTTCGTTGTATTCTGGCGTACCAAAGTTATCCAGCCGTTTATCCTGGATAATGACCGGAAAATCATCCACACCATAATGGTTGGGGATAGGCAGCGACTTGCTGACTTCATCTTCCACCAGCCACATTCCGGCAAGGCCGTTATAGACCTGCTGAGCCGTGCGGTTGGGAGTATTGGCGTGATACCACAGAGTAGCTGCGTTCTGGCGAATGGGCAGTACGGGTGCCCAGTCAGCGTTTGGCGACATCATCCGTGCCGGACCGCCCATCAGCGGGCCTGGTACCTGTAGCCCGGCCACCGTCATTGAGACATTTTCTGTCAGGCGGTTGCTGTAAATAAGCTTAACATCGTCGCCCTTCCAGACGCGGATAGTCGGCCCCAGGTAACGACCATTGATTCCCCAGACCGACGCGCGTGTCCCTGGCGTAAATGACCAGTGCGCACGTTGTACAGTCATAAACAGCGGTTGCCCACGGCGAGATTCAAGTAGCGGCGGAACGGGTAGCGGTTGCTGTTGCCCGGCTGCGCTGGCCTTCAGGGGAACAGCGCCTGCACAAAGTGCAATCCCCGATGCCTGAATGAACTGACGCCGACTGAGTGACATATTTGCTCCATGTAAAACTGGCTAAAGTAATACCGTGCAGGAAAGTGTTCCCCGCAAAAATACAGATTGCCGACTTAAACTTTTCCGGCGGCTTCGCGTTCTGCGACTTCTTTATCGAGCTCGGCGATTTTTTGTTCCATTATCGAACGACAATGGGCAGCCAGCTCACGAACCTGATCTTTGCCATACTGACTGACGTCAATTGGCGGCAGCATTTCGACAATCACCAGACCGTTGTGCAGTCGATTAAGATTAATCTTATTCGAAGTTGTAGAGACGCACACGGGAATAATCGGGACGCCCGCCGCAATTGCCGCGTGAAATGCTCCAGTCTTGAACGGTAGCAGGCCGCGACCACGGCTGCGGGTTCCTTCCGGGAACATCCAGATGGAAATACGGCGTTTTTTGAAGTGATTCACTACTTCCGCAATGGTGCCGTGAGCTTTAGTGCGATTGTTTCTGTCGATC
>OGCU01000500.1_pt1 | contig 17561 bp, 19 predicted proteins | sample 1570251 | NCBI WGS metagenome assembly OGCU01 (sample SAMEA2582182, study PRJEB24529) | metagenome | biome: Human gut stool | place: China | collected 2011
CATTCTGCCCCTGAAAGCACGGTAAATCCAAGCGTATCGTTTCCAAGGCTTTCAGTAAACCAACGCACCTCATAATCTGGCTGAACGAAGTCGTTGAAGTATTTGATAGTTACATCCCGATCTTTCTCATCACCGTAAGGAATTAAGAGTTCATTATCGCCCTTTTGTAACACAATATCGTCACCATAGAGCTTGCCATTACTAACAGTTTGAATATCGATAGGCTCATCCATCATATCATTGAAATAGTTCACCACATCCTCGTCATCCTCGCGCCAGTCAATCCAGATAATAGCCTCAGAATCAAATAAATCATCTAAATCCATATCATGACTAAAGAAATCTTTAACTAATGTATACATATCTTCCATAATCTCTCCTGCATATCACTTATTTTTTAGATAGTCTACAACACCCGTGTCACCAATTTAGTACAACTCTATAAGGTTTCGTAAATCACATCTTGTTGAGCCGTAAAGTCTTCATCAAAACTAACTAATATATACAAATGCCCTGCCGGGGATTCTCCCACATCATAGCCTAGTGCAAATGCATCGTAACAACCTGACTTATCTAGCATAATATCGGTTAAGATTAGTACAATAGACTCTTCTTGCGGTATTTCCTGTTGTATGAGTTCCTGTGCTAGTTTATCTAATTTATCTAATTGAACATATAATTGCTCCCACATTGGTAGTGAAAGCACCTCAGTCTCAGTATAACTAGTACAACTAATATTGATTTTTTGAAAGGCTTGTCCTACATTCTCTAAGCGATTAGTGCCCAATCTGCGAGATACAAAGTAAACGCCATACGGTTCTTCAGACCAACTTTCAACATTCCATAAAGTCATTAATTCCGATTTTCTCATCAGGACGCTCCATTAGTTAATCATCCTGCAATATCCGCATCAACAGGGTTCCCATCCGCATCAATATGAGCTATGATACAGTGCCCCCAAAAGATATCATCGTCGTCATAATATACCTCTATGGTGCCATCGTTGCGAAACGCTAATTCTCCCATCGTAATACGCTTGGCAAATACGTCTGATGTAATCGGATCTTGGTCGTCATTATCGAGCCAATCATTAGCAAGGTCTAGCAATTTTTCACTAATATAGGTACTAATTCGTTGTTCAAATGCTTTGAAATTATCGATTGTATTGAAAGAAGCCAATGCTACTGTGCAGCTTTCATCAGACCCCTCATCTACATCAAGGGTGAATACATAATCATCAGTTCTCAATCCATAGTATTGATACTCTCGATTTAACAAGAAGTCACCCCGGTCCGTATGAAGGTATTTAGGGGTTTTCAAATACGTCGACAACGTCTCTAATTCGCTATGTTTAGCATGCTCCTCTAATACCTCAAGCACATAATAGCGATTATTCCAAGAGGGGCGCATATAGCCCAAGTCCTCTAAAGGCTTTGCTTTCTTAACTAATAATTTATAGACCCCATGGGGCTCAAAAGAATAACCCCATCTATCGTCAAGACCCTCAATAATCCACGTCAAAATGCCTTCGCTACGGTCAAGCACGCCAGTTCGAGTATCTAGGATAGCATCGGTAGACACCAGTGGTCTATGGTACTTCTCTAAATAAGGACTAGCCCCATTCGCATCACTGCGCGGCAATGCATAAATCTCAAACTCTTCCGCTTCAAACTCTGCTTCATATTCTGGTAGACGTACAACACTCATATAACTCTCTCCTATTCATCACATTTATACAGTGCAAACTGTTTACAGTTAAGAACTACATCCTTTTATAGATGATGCCATAGTATAATTGCTTTTATAACATTAACATGTTCTGTTACCTATCACAGACGTTCTGCTACATCGATTCTATGTAATAGCTCTTTAGCTAGTTTTTTGGCTGTTTTGAATTCATCATTTGAAAGCACCATGAGCACAAAGCTATCTGTGCCGATGTCCATGCCGGCTAACGTATAGTTTGCCCATTTAGAATTAAGATCAGCACACCAGTCCATAATGACTTGATCTTCATCTAATGCTGATAGGTCAATAGTTAGATCTTCGCCGGTATCTAAAGACTTGTTACATATTAACTTCTGTACATAATAAATAAAATCCTCTAGTTCACATTTATGGCTTAACTCTACGGCATACCCTTTAGAGTCTAGTTTCTCATAGAGGTTCCACCAGCTATCTTCTAATTCTTCCAAGGAGCGCAACTTAACCTTGGTCATAAACGATCTAGCTTGTTTAGCATCGCCTAGCAACAACGTTGCTAACTCTGTAAATGTAGATTGCATCTGATCGATATCTAGATACGCTGCTTCTACACACAAACTACAATCAGGTACTCTGCGTTTTTTCATAAAAGCCCGCATCATCTTCACTGCGTCAGGATAACTTACATCAGCCATACGATACGTCTTACCATCTATATCTAAGAATAAATCTACTGCATCTGATGTTTTTCCTACACGCGCTTTCATGGCTGTACATCCATCGATGGCATGAGGTGGGTAAAGCTCCATGTACATATAAAATCCATCATGCATAGCCTTTAAGGTATTATCTATTCCGACTATATTAAAACCGTTTCCATTAGAACCAGGGCTCTTCAAGCGCCATTCTTCGTATTCATCAAATAGTTTTTCTTGGATCCAATTGTAAAAGCTCATATACTACTCTCCACTATATACTGTCGCTTACATATAATGTTTAACCGAATATGTAACTGAATATGTATCTGAAAATGTAACTGAATATGTATCTTAATTATATCATTATTAAGGAATACTTATAATAAAAGCACAGTACTTTTATATTTAAAAGAAATGCATATCATAAAGGCACTGTACTTTCATAGTTAATAGAAAAAAACTCCTACAATAGAAACCTTGTAGGAGTTTTGATTATATTATTTAGATTCCAATTTAGCTGCTAATTCACTATATTTTCGTTCTAACTCATTATATTTTTCAGATAGGTCTTTCATATCTTTCTTAAGTTGTGCTGCATCTTCAGTAGTTACCTCTTCAGAGCTTTTACCAAATTTGAAATTAGCACCTAAGCTGATCGTATTACGGCCGTTACCAACGGTAGTAGCAGCATTAAACATAGTGTTTTTATTAGGGCGATAGAAAGCACCTAACGCTGCTGCATTAGCATTTTTATAGTTACCAAAGCCAACGGAATAGGACCATTTATCATGTTTATCGAAATCTAATGGATGCAAACCAGCGAGTGCTGCAGAAGCGGCTGCTACGCTAGATACTTGTTGATCAGTGTAGGATTTAGCTTCATTTAAACTATTAGCGCCACCATTAATAATACGATTATTTAATGTATTAATATCGCCTTCTATAGTAGTGATACGGTTTTCATGATTATCTACCACGTCTTTAATGGCATGTAGTTGGGAGCCATTGACTGCATCAGTAGATGTAGCAGATACACGGCCTGCTGCTACATTTGTAATCGTACGTTCTGCACCACTATCACCAATGCTCAATGTACCAACCGCATTTCCACCAGCAAAGTTATAAGTTCTGCCGCCGATAACACCAGAATTAGTAGATACAGCGGTAGCCGTAACAGACTTAGCACCTAAGGCAATGCTATTATCTGTGGCAGCCTTTGCATTTGTACCAATAGCAATGCCATTTTCCTTAGTTGTACTTGCACTATGACCAATTGCTAAAGAGTCCTTTTCTGCTGCATTCGCTAATGTACCAGCAGCAAAGGCACTTTTACCAGCACTAGTAGAATAATTGCCTAATGCCACAGCGTCTTCATTAGAAGCCACTGTTTTAAAGCCTAATGCTGTGGAGTACGCACCGCTAGCATTTGCATAGGAACCAACTGCAGTCGTATTCATAGCCGTTGCTTCTGCATTAAAACCAAACGCAGAAGATTGATTGCCTGTACCACTTGCACTATAACCTACTGCTGTGGCGTAATCATTTTTTGCTTTTGCATTATAGCCAATCGCTGTGCCCATAATGTTATTGGCCTTTGCATTATTACCGATAGCCACAGTATTTTGAGCAGTCGCTTCCGCTTTACGACCGATTGCATACGCATCATCATTTGTTGCTTTAGCACTATCACCAAAGGCGATTGCATTATTACCTTGAACCTTAGCACCAGTACCACCTACCAAAGCATTATTGCCTTTAACGGTGTTATTCATACCCAAAGCCACAGAGTTCTGACCATCAATGCTATTACGGTTACCAATTAATAAAGCGTTAATTGCATTGTCATTATTAGCATGGTTAAAGCCGCCTACGATATTATTAGTACCACCAACATTATTGCTAGTACCTACTACCAAACTGTGAGTAGCAGAGTTTGTATTATACCAACCTGCTACGATACTTCCAGGGCCAGATGCAGTATTATTGCTACCAGAAGTAATACTATCATTAGCGGAAGGTCGAACGGTATTCTTGTCGCCACCAAGCAATATATTTTTTACAGGGGAGAACATACCCTGCTCAACTTTATTATCCCCACCATAGGCAATAGAATTTTGCATGCTTAGTGGCGCAGCAGTTGTAGCACTAATATCTAAGTTAGATGCAGCAAAGGCTGTTGTAGTAATACCGGCGGTAATCATAGCCGTTAAAAGCAATTCTTTTTTCATGTGTTTTACCCCTTTTTAAGACAACACAAACAATAAATCTAAAAAAAGATTCAAAGCTATCTAATGAAACCTGAATCTTATTGTATCCCTCTATACACTATTCATTATCAAAATATGAATAAAATATGAATATTGCTCTAATATTATAATTCTAGCTCATAAGAATTGCAAGATAATACAAAAAAGAAGGCTCATAGCGATAAGCTATGAGCCTTCCATGGGTAACAATCATATAATATTAAAATGGTCACTAATAATCTTTACAACAATATTATTATCACTGCTTAAAATCTATCTACTAAAAATGATTGAGAAAATATAATAAATATATTAATATAAACATATACTTCATCTTTTCTTCATCTCAAAAAGGAGGTTATTTCATGCGTTCTCTATTAAAAGTATTATTTTTAACCTTAACACTTATAACCAGTATGTTTACTGTAAGTCATGCCAGTCTATACCCTGAGTATCTAGGGGGAGATACAAATTTTGTACTGGTAGATGGACACATGGGCCGAGCATGGTATATTGATAGAAGCTCATTAAATGTTCAAAAATATGCTCCTCCTCAATATATAATTTCTGTGAATACAGCAGTAGTAGAAAATGCAGACAAAGGCAATATAACAATCTCAGATATTAAAAACCTAAGATTTTTCTATAACTCTGATTTAGGAAAAATGTATTATGATTCAACAGGAAATGATAGTTGGGTATATATTAAGCCAAATTCTCCATGGGCCAATTATGGTAGTATTCGTCCAGCTGCAGAAATGGCATTTGCAATGGCATATCATATGAAGTTTTATAGTTTATATGACGATGACTTTTATATTAGAGGTATCACGGCTCACTAAAACTCAATTATATAGAAAAAGACTTCAGATAAACAATTTATCTGAAGTCTTTTCTTTTAAAATTTATAATGGCCTTTTTCTCTTACTACATTAAGAACGCTTTCAGCTATTGGAGAACTACTAGCCTTATTAGCATGGCCTTTAGCAGTACCTTCATTTAACGTATAAAACCAAATGTATTGATCATGGAAAAAATGATATGTATCAGTATTAATAAGTTTTCCATTTGCAACTATTTTGACATCAGCACGGATATCTGCAGTTTTAAACCCACTAATAGAATCTCTGTCTACATAGTAATCAATATGCCGACCATTATCAGTACTAAATACCCATACATCTTCAGCTGATACATTTTCAACAGCATTCGCTAATAAACTTAAACTTAATACACTCCCCAATAGAATAACTTTCCCTAATTTCATAATACACAATCCTCCCCATATAATAAAATGGTGCGCCTAACCGGAATCGAACCAGTGACACGCAGTTTAGGAATTTTATTCCTATAAAACTTTACATGAATTATTTTTTTATAATAATCTAACAATCTAAACTTTATAAGAAAACTAAAATACGTATCATTGTAATTCTATAATTTAATACAATCTATTTTCTAAAAAAAATTTATACAATCTAGAAAAAAGGGCTTATAAATTGGCTTATAAACACTATCGTTTCCACAAAGTCAATAAATCTGCATTTTCACTATTAGGAGATTCTTCTGATAATAGTTTGTCTACTTGTACTAAAATTGGTAACTCATAACTAGTACCCGTTATAACACATTGTCCTGGGGCTAATATCGGAATCTGCTTTTTCGAAACAGAATCCAAAGTACTTATCGTATTAGAAATCATAAATAAATCATTATCATTAACTAACCGATGAATAAAATAATTATGAATCTGTGACATTATAGTTTGGGAAATATCTGCAGGTCTTTGGCTTGCTATGGTTACATAAAACCCAAACTTTCGGCCTTCTTTTATTATCTCCTCAAAAACTTCTAACCGATAATCTTTCCAAGCCTGATCCTCTCTTTTAGATTGTTCAGACAATATATTATGAGCTTCATCTATAATTAAATGTGTTGTATGTGTAACTACAGTTTCTTGCTCAATATTTTTTTTCTGTAAATCATACAAATAATTAACCAAAAGTAATGGAATGAGTTTTTTAGCAACTGTATTGCACTCTTTTAATGAAATAATAGTTAGCCCCTCATCTAAACTAACATTATTACTTATATCAAATATTTTATTAATAACAGCTGACTGACTTTCAATTCGACTAAGCAAAGGAGCGACAAAATCATATTGTATTTTGTTATAACATATACAGTAAATAAGGTGGCAAATTATACTTATAGTAATTTTATGAGTAATCTTAACATTGCCCCTTATTTCATTGCCTTCTAATGCAGATTTTAAGCACTCCTGAAATTCATTTCTATCTGTAATTATCGACTCATCCGTTTTACTACTTATATAGCTAGTAATAGTACTCCCATCATAATATGTTTCATTTTTTGAATGCCATTTAAATGAAAGAAGATTTATTATCTTAGGAGACCAAATATCACTTTTCTGCTTATCAGTTATCTCTTCAACACTCTCAATAACTTTATTTAGAAGTAGCAAAGTCTGAGAATTATTATTACATTTAAAAACATTGTAAAATGCGCTTCCGATTCCATCTATTAAGGTATCGATAGAAATATCATTAGTTTCTAAATCAATAAAATATTTAATTGCATTATGTAAAAAAGGTTTTTGAACTTTTTCTGTAGCAGAAAAAAGAATTGCAAGTGTTTCTATGTTCCAAAAATATTTTGAAGGTAACTTTAATTTCTCTCCAGTTTCCCTACTAGTTGATAGTCTAATCACTTTTTTTTGATTAGTTAATATTGACTCCCCGACATACTCCCCATTAAAATCAATCAAAAGAAATAATGACTTACCTCTCAATTGAATTTTACTTTGTTTATCTAAGTTAAAAAGCTCTGTATAAATTTTTGCTAATGTATTAGATTTCCCACTACCAGTATTACCAAAAACACCTATATGAGTATTAAATAGCCTTTGCCAAGGGAGTCCTATCGGAACAGAACTAGATAATGTACTTCCAAGTGGAATCAGATTATCATCAACCACTTTATTAGCTGTTAAAATTGTACTAATCTCTTCAAAAGTAAGCAACGTAACTTCCGAATAAATCAGTGGAAATAATTTCAAACCATATTCAATCTTACCCTTTATTAAGCTTCCTATAATAGATACCTCAATAATTCTTTGATATCGACCTTTAGTAAATGCACGATTTGTAGGGTCTTTAAGTAGATCTTCTAAATATTCACGTTCAACACGACCAATTATCCTATTAGCTCCCCTTATAATACCAATATATGACCCATTGGAAACACCAGCGTAATATATTCCATTATAATGTATTTGTTCCAAATTAGTACTATCATTCATTAGAATTCTAACTTTAGTACCATTAACCTCAATTACATTCCCAATAACATAGGATATTTTCATCACTCAGCTCCCAATAATTTTAACAAATAACCAAAATCCCCTCTAATACTTTTCATAGCAACATCAAAATCTGGGAAAAAGTGAACATTATTATAGCCGTCAAAATAACTTTTCATCGTATTATAACTTTTTTGGGAAAATGAAATTATAATCACTTGTAACTCGGGATTCAATAAAGATCTTTTTACTATAGATCGAATGTGTTCATCTGCAAAAGAAAAACCAAAAACTATCAATGTTGTTTGCTTCTTCTCTAGTTCATAACTAAAAGCTCTTAAAAGCTGATAGTAGTGTTGATTAAATACAGTTTCTTCAAACTTTCCTTTATTAGGACTAACTATAGGTATTTGTCTATATCGTTCATAAAAATTCTGTAATAAATCATTACTAAGCTCACCACCATCATTATCTTTGTTTTTTTCATTTAATTCTTCTACATATTCATCCAAACTACTAGCCTGTAATGTTTCAAGACAATTCAATACAACCTTTTCAATATCATCATTTATTATTTGATTTAAATTATCAAATAAAGAAAATTTTTCATCTAATAAAATATATTCTTTATCCTCAGAATATTTCCACAAAACAGAGCCATGTAATTTGTATAAATTTATCATAGATAATTCTCTATGATAATTATCATTAAAACCACTATGCAAAATGTTTATATTATAGTTTTCTGAGTTTATAACTTTTTGGAAAAATCCTCTCGACCCATCATTAAACCACAATAGGGGCATATTTTGCAAATAATAGTCAAACATCTGTTCGAACAGCAAATCATAATTTGTAGTGAAAAGATTAATTCTTTTAGGATGATCAACTCCCGTATTAGCTAAATATTCAGCCATCCATTTAACAAACAAAAAATAATTGTACACAACCAATTCTTTGTCATCTAGTTTATCTTTATCGATAATATTTTTTATTTCTATTAGTTGTATTGTTTTATTAATGATAGATGAATAATAGTAAATATACAAAATAACTTTAGAGTTATCACTTAAACTTTTATGTGTTAAGACATCCTCAAAAGAAAACTCTACATTTGTTGGTAAAGCAAGCGTCTTATATAATGGAGTACTCATCCCAGAACCAATCAAAAAATTTATATGATTTCCGGCAATCTTTTCATATAAATCCCCATCTATACTACTATCAACCCTTCCTTGATTTTCTACCTTTACTTGTTTTTTCTTCAAATTCAATTTCTTTTTTGGTTTTTGCATCATTCCACTCAAGCGCATATTCAATAGCTAAATCTTGCGCTTCCTTTCGATCCAATTCAAGCCAACTACTAATACGTTTTTCCAAATCAATTGAATAGGTCGCAAATAATTGGCACCCTGTAGCTAAACTAGAAATATGTAATCGTATAATTTTGCCACTAGATAATTTTAAAGCTAATATATTAGGTCCTCTCGTCGGCCAACAAGCAGGATGACCTAACCATGAATTTTTTTCTAATGCCATATACAAGCTGATTAATAGTGGATATCCATCTATACGTAAATTTTCATCTTTAGGTACAACTTTATGTGAAAAAGATTCTTTAGTTGAATAACCTAACAAAATATCTTCACTAGGAATTGACTCCAAAGTATTCGCTATTCTTTCAAAATGTTTCTGTATAACATTATTATTATGTGATTCTAATAAAAGAAAATTAGCTCCAACTAGTGCTAAATCATCAGGTCCAATACCAGATTGAATACCGTATGTTAAATATTCATTTTGTGTAATCCCAATCAATCCCGCTCTAGCATCGAATTCTACTTTATTAGAATAATCATATTGAAAACTAAGTTTATGTGTACTTTGATCTAACATCCAATTAAAGTAAAAATCGTGCCGAATTGGTATATCCGTTAATTCTTCCAAAGCACAATTAAAAAAGTGAGCTATCTTAAGAATTGTTTCTAATGTAGGTTGAGAGGCTTCTCGCTCATAAGAAGATACTTGACCTAATGTCAAACCTACCTTTTTACCAAAATCAGCTTGGCTTAACTTATATTTTCTTCTTAGACTTTTAAGGCGCTCACCAAAATGGAAGTAACTATATTCTAAGGTCTTTGATTTTCCCGAAATTTTCTCTAGTATATTTAATTTCATATAAAAGTATTGACCTTTCTTATTATTTTATGTATTATTAACTTAATATTTTGATTAAATCAAAATATTATTTTCAATATAAACAAAATTTTATATATTCACAAAAACTTTTAGTCAGATTAAAGTTTTAATTCAATTATAACATAAATTTATTATCATAAAGAAAGGTACTCATATGGACAAACGATTTCTAACAGTCAAAGAAACTTCACAAATTTTCTTTGAAGGAAAAATCTCTGTTTCTTCACTATATCGTCTGATTACTACAGGTGAATTACCTGCAATAAAGATTGGCAAAAAAGTCCTTATTAATACAGAAACCCTAAAGCAAAAATATGTATAAAAAAAGCCCATAATGGCGGCAACCATTATGAGCTTCGCTAAGTATTTCCCGTTCAAAGAAAAATCCTTGCACTATTAGTATATATAACAGCTGTCTAATGCGCAAGGTTTATATTAAACTTTGCGCATTTTTGGGTGCGCAATTCCCTATCAGATTTTAATAATCTGCCAGGGTTATTTTGTGTACCCTTTTTTAGTATGTGCAGAGGCTTTTCCCGCTATCACTAGTGGATAGATACCACTTATCTTCAACCATAGAGAGGCCATATATATGAATACAAACCTATACCCAATTGAACCTAATCATATTAAAATTGTACAAACATATTTACCTGATTACTTAAAATCAAAAAATTTAACAACCACTACCCGCTATAAATATCACTGTTTAAATCCAAATCATACAGATAATAATCCTTCCATGTGTTTGTATAAAGGGAGGCAGGATGGAAAACTAAGATTAAAATGTCAGGTATGTGGTCTAGTACTAGATTTATTTAATCTAGTCGAACTTGTAGATCATATACAGGGCTTTGTAAATCAATACTTTTATATTTGCAATTATTTTCATCTAGATCCAAACAATCCTATTCCATCAGCTCACTATGAATACTATCAACACAAAAAAGTTGATAACCAACAAATTTTAGAATACATAGATTTATGCACCACTAATAAAGTATTAATAGATGATAAATGGTCATTACGTTCTATTCCATCACATATTGTCGAAGAATATAGACTTGGCTATGATGAAACACTAGATGCATACATCATACCAGTTGGAGATAAGGGCTTTATCCAAAGATTTAATAATGACAGAAAGCCTAAATATAATCGTTCTTATGATTTAAGAGATTACTTTTTTGCTAATAGATTTTACAACTCACTACCATTCATCATTACCGAAGGAGAAATTGATGCTTTATCCCTTCTAGCTTGTGATTACCCCAATGTAATTGCTCTAGGAGGCGTTACAAAACTTAAACACTTTTATGAAGAATTTCTTAAAAACAATTCAGCCACAATTATTTTAGCACTTGATCTAGACGAAGCTGGTTCAAATGCATTTACTCTAGCCCAAATAATCTCCTCAAAAGTAGGATTATCACCACCTATAAATTTATGGAATCTTTTTAAAGAACCACTTTCGGAAAATATCAAAGATATAAACGATTTATTGATATTTAATCAACCTCTATTACAGAAAACATTAATGACCATAAAAAAGGACTATACCCATGAAAAGAATAAGTGATGAAGAGTTAGACAAAAAAATAAGGCTTGCAAATGAGCGTTTAACCAAACTACAAGAGAAGAAAGATGCTCGTCTACAAGCCCGACGCAATCATATCGCTATCTACTTAGAGAAAACATACAATATAACCACGATTAAGGAACTTGAAACACTGTTACAGCGTACACAAAATTCAGAGTATTAATATGATTTCATCGGTACGAACCATACTACTTGTACATACAATGCTTATGCATTATACGTAAAGTAGCTTGGTTCGTCTCCGACGGGCGGGAGTCCCCTGCACCCCATAAGAGGATTTAACAATGAACAATCAAAGAAAAACACGCCGCCTAAACATACGATTAACAGATGATGAATGGCTTATTATTAACGAATTGGCAAATCGTACTGGAATGACGATTTCAGCATTTATACTTACAACTATACTAAAAGGCAAAATCACAATCTATGAAATAGATACACAAGCAATTTTACGGCCTTTATTAGGACTACAACGACACTACAATACCATTCGCCATTGGATGATAACACGTAACTATAAAAGTCCTATTTTAACCGTAGAATACGAACAGGAGCTAAAGGATTTATGGCAATTATTAGCGCAGGCAAAGGAAGTAGTAGCGCAGCGGGATCTATAAAGTACGTACAGTACGAAAAAGGCACTACTAACACCCGTATTATATTTTCTGATGGTATTAATTGTAGTCCTTACTATAAAGATGCAATTCACGACTTTGAACTTATTAGGGATACCTTTCAAAAATACGGTGGGCGTGAAGCTCATCATATGGTACTCGCCTTTTCGCCGGCAGAGGAAACCAAATTTACACCGAAGGAATTATTCCAGAAGTCAATAGAGATTACAAAAAAAATATTTCCGGACAATCAAATCTGGTTAGGGATGCATAACGATACAGAACATTTGCATGTCCATATAGTTATCAACTCGGTAAATCTTGAAACTGGTAATAAGCTACAAATAGCCGGACGAAAAGGGATGCATGACATCATGGAAAAGGTCCAATTAAAAGCACATGAGCTAGGCTTAGATACCACTTTAAGTATTGGTCGTAAACAATATGAACAAGGACATGTCGTTACACATAACATTATAGAACATAAACTAATTGAACATGGTAAATCTTGGAAAGCGGATATCGCAGAAAAGGTTTATACAGCTTTAGAACACGCAAAGAATAAGACAGATTTTATATTGCGTTGCAATGAATGTGGATTAATTTGTAATTGGTCCAATACACGCAAACATATAACATTCGCCTATATCAATGACCCCTTAAAAAAAGTGCGTAATACTAATTTAGCTAAAACATTTACATTAAATAATCTTTCTTCTAAAGATACTATGCAAGCTATTTTTCGAATCAATAAAGAAAACTATACCCGACAAATAGCAACCAAAACATTGGAACTAGAGCAATCTAAAACATTAGATAGAGAGCGTACAAGAAAACTAGCACGAACACGCTCTATGTCATTAGGGAGGTAATTATGAATATACTAAATAAAATGCATCGTAAAGAGTTAGAATATGATAGTCGAAGTAGAGATGTTTTTTCATTAGGTGGCTATTCCACTCCAAAGGAAGAGTCTATTTCAATAGATTCCCCACTTACAGAAGAAGAGGAAATTGCAAAACGTTTATATAATATAAAAAAAGAAAACCTCCAATTAAGTACTGATGTCATTTTTTTAGGAGAATTGCTCCAGAAGAAAATTAGAGAAGAAAGTGAATTAATGGAGTCTCTTGAGAAGACAATTAATATATCAACAAATAAATTTGAATCTATAACCAGTAATATTATCGGATCTATAAAAGAGTTAGATAAACGTATAGATAATGCAGCTAATTCAGCACATGAACGCACCACAGCTGACTTAAAACGGATTTTCCAAAATATTGAAGAGGCAGGTATAGCTTATAGTAAAGGACAATGTGATCGATTAGATAAAACAATCGAAAACTATGAAAAGATGCTAAATAAAGGTCGTGAAACGCTTGAATTTTGGAGTTTCGGAAAAAAGTTATTAGTAGTTATTCTTAGCGCTATGCTTATCTTCCAATTCTATTATAATTACAAACTAAATAATCATTTAGAGGAGTTATATACACAAATAAATATGATACACACCCTTTATAAAGGAGAAACGAAGTACTGGTTTGATGCTGATAATCAAACCACATATGTTGAAACTCAAAAAGCACACAATCAGCGAAAATAATCCACTGCAAACCTTAATAATAAATGGGTATATACCTTTAAGACCTTTAAAAAGGAGAATTAAGATGAATAAAAACTGGCTCACCATAAATGAAATAGCAAGTTATCTAAATGTATCTCGTACAGCGATTGTAAATGCAATTAATCGTAAAGAGATTCCAACAACTCGAGTAGGTCGTCGCATTCTAATAAAACACGATGATTTTCAACGCTATCTATATAATATAGAAATCAAGGGTAAAAATGCTCTATGAAACGTCGTAGTAATGGTGAAGGTAGTATCTTTCACGATAAAAAGCGTAATCACTATGTTGTCAGACTAACCTATGAGGATTCACTAGGTATAAAAAAGCGTAAACATATTTATGGCTCTACTGCTGCAGAAGCAAAACATAAAGCAAAAGAATGGAAGAAAGCTAGCCTATCTAAGGATAATAAACTGACTAAAAATCCACTGGTTAGTGAATGGATTGATGAATGGTTAGAAACTTATGTAAAAAATGCGGTCAGACCTGCTACATATAAAATCTATAAAGTGTGCCTAGCTCCTATCAGACAAGCCTTTACTAAGCACCGACTAGATCAATTAGAACCAACACAACTTCAAAACTATTTCAATAAACAGTTAACCCATGGCGGACGAAACCATACCGGATTATCTCCTTTTACCGTTCGAAATCAACGTAGATATTTCGCTAACTGTATTGATACTGCCTTAAAACTAGGTTTAACTAATAAAAACCCTGTGAGATTAACCAAATCTCCCAAACAAACCAAAGCAGAGATACAACCACTTTCTCAATACGAAGCACAAATATTACTCAATCAAGCACAACAAGAGCTAGAGGAAGCCAAAACAATTAAAAACTCACATAAGATAATGGTCTCCGCAGATTTATATATAGGTATCTATATTGCCCTTGAAACAGGAATGCGTTTAGGAGAAATTATGGCCCTTCGTTGGAGCGATATAGTAGTTGATTCTTATATCACTGTTCAGCGGTCAAAATCAGAAGTTAAGGAGCAAAATATAACCTCACCTAAAACTGGAATCGGAAGGAAAATACAGATAAGCCAACGCCTTATATCAGCTTTAAAAGAACACAAAAGAATTCAAAACGCTTATAAGAAAGAACTAGAAGATCTCTATGAAAATGATTATAGAATTATAGGTGGATTACTTGGTAAAGGCTTTCATGCGCGTCATTATAGCTCTAGGTTATTTAAGCAGCTACTACAACGAGCAAGAATAGATAGACGCATTAGATTTCATGATTTAAGACATACCCATGCCACACTTTTACTTCTATCAGGTGTAAATCCTAAAATCGTACAAGAACGACTAGGACATTCTAGTATCAATGTTACTCTAGATATTTATTCCCATGTAGCCTTAGCCGATCAGGCTGTCGCTATTAGTGCATTAGATAAATTAAATCTATAATAAAATCATTAATTAATAAAGTTCCACTCAAGCTAGTTTCAATATGTATATAATCTATGATATATTAGAAATATTGACATTCATACTTAAGGAGCTAACCAATTGTTACCAAAAAAAATTTCTACACCTAAGATTCCACCTATCAAAATACAAGGCATAAAAACAAAGCTAGTACCATTTATTGCTAAGTCAATCAAGTGGAATGGAAACGGAACATATTTTGAACCCTTTATGGGTTCAGGAGTTGTTGGTTTTAATTTAAACCCAACTAAAGCTATTTTCAGTGATACAAATCCGTATATTATACAATTTTACAAAGATATACAGAATAGAATTATAACTTCAAAAATAGTAAGAGAATTTCTAGAAGAAGAAGCTATTAAATTAAAGAATACGCCCCCAGATAAAAATTCATATTATTATACTGTTAGAGATAGATTTAATACTAGCCATAGTTCGCTAGATTTTCTATTTCTCCAAAGATCTAACTTTAATGGCATGATTCGATTTAATAACAAAGGTGCCTACAATGTCCCTTTTGGACGTAAGCCAGATCGTTTTAAAAAAGCTTTAATAACAAAGATTGTTAATCAAGTCAAATGGGTAGAAAAAACTATCTATAATAAAGATTGGCAATTCTTATGTATGCCATTTACTGAAGCTTTTAACATGATGAAATCAGGTGACTTTGTATACTTAGATCCACCATATATTGATAGATATGATGGATACTATGATTCTTGGAGCAAAGAAAATGCAATTCTATTGGCAACGCTAACCCAAAACGGAAAAGCAGGGTTTGCATTTAGTATGTGGTATGAAAATCAGTATAGAAAAAACACTCACATGGAGATTTGGAATAAAGGCAAAATACTCACGACAGAGCACTTCTATCATTTAGGTGGTAAAGAACTAAATAGGAATAAAATGATAGAAGCACTTGTAATAAGCCCCGAAAACTTAAATTTTGAAAATATTCCAGACGATAATATAGAAATCTCATTATTTGATACATAAAAAATAGAGCTAGAAATAGCTCTATTTTTTTCCCCATATATTATTATATTCATCCTTATATAGATCATACAATCTATTTAATTCATCGGCTCTATCAGAATCGCTTTTCCTTACCCATTCAATATATGATGCTAAATCATTAAACAAAGACTTTGCTTTTTCAGGACTATCTGTATACTTAGGATGATTAACCCAGTAATCGTGAAAAACCTCCTCACCTAGCACAGAAAAGGGGCCTGCACCATACACAAAAGGTTCTATAGAATTGGCCTTAATTGTACCAATATTATCAGTGTTCCCACTACCCTTCTTATCCCCACATATTCTATACTTCTCTTGAATAAATACTTCAATATTTTTATAAGCAGGTATTATATCTGATATTTTGTTAAAATTTATATGACCTGTAGTTGGATTGCTTTCTCTTGTATATACCACGCCCAAGATATAGTGTTGATCATAATCAGAATAATTTCCAACTATATTTTTAGTACCATTCCGCATAAAACTAGTAAAACTTCCACCAGTAAAGCCATAGCGAGAATTGTTACCTCTTCTATAAGTAGTCTTAATATCTATAGCTATCTTTCTTCCATCTGGCTTTATAAAATAAAAATCAGGATAAACTGTTTGCATTTCTGACTCTTTTAATATATAACCAAGCTCATTAGCAGCTTTATTTAAAGTATCAAATATTATGACTTCAAATAATCTACCTATAATCTTCGAATCATTTCCAAAGGTATATATATTTTTTTCTTTATTTATAAATCCAACCAACTCCCAAGCACTTTCATCTTGTGGTAATAATTTATTTACTGTATTAATTATATCATCTGTATATGGAATCATGTTTTTCACTTAATCGAAAAATAATTATACCTACTAACATAGTTTATCTATCTATAAACTAATGAAAACTGGCTTATTAATTGGCTTATTTCTATAATAAGAGAAAATTCTAATCAACTTATAAGCCAGTATTAGTCTATGGTGCGCCTAACCGGAATCGAACCAGTGACACGCAGTTTAGGAAACTGCTGCTCTATCCTACTGAGCTATAGACGCATGTATACTTTATTATATCGTTTTTAATAAAGTATACGCAA
>OGCU01000506.1_pt1 | contig 17488 bp, 16 predicted proteins | sample 1570251 | NCBI WGS metagenome assembly OGCU01 (sample SAMEA2582182, study PRJEB24529) | metagenome | biome: Human gut stool | place: China | collected 2011
GAGGAGCTTTAGATACAGCTGGAGTTGCTAAGAGAAAACAATCAAGATCTAAATACGGAGCTAAGAAAGCGTAATAATTTATTAAGGAGGTGGACAGTAAATGTCAAGAAGAAGAGCAGCAGTAAAAAGAGATGTATTACCTGATTCAAGATATTCTGATAAAGTTGTAACTAAAGTTATCAACTCTTTCATGTTAGATGGAAAAAAGTCAATCATTGAAGGAATATTCTATTCTGCAATGGATTTAATAAAAGAAAAAACTGGTCAAGAGGGGTACGATGTATTTAAGCAAGCATTAGATAACATTAAGCCACAGATCGAAGTAAGATCAAGAAGAATCGGAGGAGCTACTTATCAAGTTCCAGTAGAAGTAAGACCTGAGAGACAACAAACTCTTGCTATCAGATGGTTAACTACTTATACAAGACAAAGAAAAGAGTATGGAATGATCGAAAAGTTAGCAGCAGAGTTAATAGCAGCAGCAAACAATGAGGGAGCTACTATTAAGAAGAAAGAAGATACTTACAAAATGGCAGAAGCTAACAGAGCTTTCGCACACTACAAGTTCTAATTTCAGTCGTAATTTAAAATTTAGGAGGATAACAAAATGGCTAGAAGCGTTTCTTTAGAAATGACTAGAAACATTGGTATCATGGCTCACATCGACGCAGGAAAGACTACTACAACAGAGAGAATCTTATTCTATACTGGAGTAGCTCATAAAATTGGAGAGGTTCACGAAGGTGCCGCTACAATGGACTGGATGGAGCAAGAGCAAGAGAGAGGTATCACAATTACTTCTGCTGCTACAACATGTTTCTGGAAAAATCACAGAGTAAATATAATAGACACACCAGGACACGTGGACTTTACAGTTGAGGTTGAAAGATCTCTAAGAGTTTTAGATGGAGCAGTTGCAGTGTTCTCAGCAGTTGATGGGGTGCAACCTCAATCAGAAACTGTTTGGAGACAAGCTGATAAATATCAAGTACCAAGAATCGCATTCTTTAACAAAATGGATAGAATTGGTGCTGACTTCAATATGTGTGTTGGAGATATTAAAGATAAATTAGGATCAAATCCTGTACCTATTCAATTACCAATTGGTGCAGAAGATTACTTTGAAGGAGTAATTGACCTAATCACTATGAAAGAAATTATCTGGCCTGTTGATTCAGATAATGGACAAAAATTTGAAGTAAAAGAAATTAGAGCAGAATTAGCTGAAAAAGCTGAAGATGCAAGACAATTCATGTTAGAATCAGTTGTTGAAACAAGTGATGAATTAATGGAAAAATTCTTTGGTGGAGAAGAAATCACTGAAGCAGAAATTAAGGGAGCTCTTAGAAAAGCAACTATTGCTAATATGATTGTTCCAGTAACTTGTGGAACAGCATTTAAAAACAAAGGAATACAAGCATTACTTGATGCTATTGTTGATTATATGCCAGCACCTACAGACGTTGCAATGGTAAAAGGAACTGATATGAAAGATTCTTCTATTGAAATAGAAAGAGAAATGTCAGATGAGGCTCCATTTGCAGCTCTAGCATTTAAAGTTATGACAGACCCATTTGTTGGAAAATTAACATTCTTCAGAGTTTACTCTGGTATTGTAGAAAAAGGAACTTATGTTTTAAACTCTACAAAGGGTAAAAAAGAGAGAATGGGAAGAATACTTCAAATGCATGCTAATAAAAGAGAAGAAATTGAAGCAGTTTACTGTGGAGATATCGCAGCAGCAGTAGGATTGAAAGAAACTACTACTGGAGATACTCTTTGTGCAGAAAATGCTCCAATAGTTCTTGAAAAAATGGAATTCCCAGATCCAGTTATCTCAGTTGCTGTTGAACCAAAAACAAAAGCTGACCAAGAAAAAATGGGAATTGCTTTATCAAAACTTGCTGAGGAAGATCCTACTTTCAAAGTTAAGTCTGATGAAGAAACTGGACAAACAATCATTTCAGGAATGGGAGAACTTCACCTTGAAATTATTGTTGACAGAATGAAAAGAGAATTCAAAGTTGAATCTACAGTAGGAAAACCACAAGTTGCTTACAGAGAAACAATTCTTGGAACTACAGATCAAGAAGTTAAATATGCAAAACAATCTGGAGGTAAAGGACAATACGGACACGTTAAGATTATCCTTGAACCAAATCCAGGTAAAGGATTTGAATTTGTTAATAAAATCACTGGAGGAGTTATTCCTAGAGAATATATTCCAGCAGTAGAAAAAGGAAGTAGAGAAGCTCTAGAAAGTGGAGTTGTAGCTGGATATCCAGTTGTTGATGTAAAAGTAACTCTTTATGATGGATCATACCATGAGGTTGACTCATCAGAAATGGCGTTCAAACTTGCAGGATCAATGGCTGTAAAACAAGCTGCTGCTAAATCTAATCCAATAATCCTTGAACCAGTATTCAAAGTAGAAGTAACTACTCCAGAAGAATATATGGGAGATATTATAGGAGACCTTAACTCAAGAAGGGGAATGATAGGTGGAATGACAGACAGAAATGGTGCTAAAATCATTGATGCTAAAGTTCCTTTATCTGAAATGTTTGGATATGCTACTGACTTAAGATCTAAATCTCAAGGAAGAGCAACTTACTCTATGGAATTTGCTGAATACATTCAAGTACCAGCTTCTATCCAAAAAGGAATTCAAGAAGAAAGAGGAAAATAATCTTTCTTACATATGGTAACTTTATAAAGGGTTGGCATTATAAAGTGCCAACCATAAAAAATAAAATATAAAAATTAGGAGGAGAATTTAAATGGCTAAAGAGAAATTCGAAAGAAGCAAACCCCATGTAAACATTGGAACAATTGGACACGTTGACCACGGAAAAACAACTACAACAGCAGCTATTTCTAAAGTTTTATCAGATTTAGGACTAGCTAAAAAAGTTGATTTTGATAAAATTGACGTAGCTCCAGAAGAAAGAGAAAGAGGAATCACTATTAATACAGCTCATATTGAGTATGAAACAGAAAAAAGACACTATGCTCACGTTGACTGTCCAGGACATGCTGACTATGTAAAAAACATGATTACAGGAGCAGCGCAAATGGACGGAGCTATCCTAGTTGTATCAGCAGCAGATGGACCAATGCCTCAAACAAGAGAACACATCCTACTATCAAGACAGGTTGGAGTTCCTTATATCGTAGTATACTTAAATAAAGCAGATATGGTAGACGATCCAGAATTACTAGAACTAGTAGAAATGGAAGTAAGAGAACTATTAACTGAGTATGGATTCCCAGGAGATGATATTCCAGTAATAACAGGATCATCTTTAGGAGCACTAAATGGAGAGCAAAAATGGGTAGATCAAATAATGGCGCTAATGAACGCAGTAGATGAGTATATCCCAACTCCAGAAAGAGCAGTAGATCAACCATTCTTGATGCCAATAGAAGACGTGTTCACAATAACAGGAAGAGGAACAGTTGTAACAGGAAGAGTAGAAAGAGGAATAGTAAAAGTAGGAGAAGAATTAGAAATAATAGGAATCAAACCTACAGCAAAGACAACATGTACAGGAGTAGAAATGTTTAGAAAACTACTTGACCAAGGACAAGCAGGAGATAACATAGGAGCTCTATTAAGAGGAACAAAAAAAGAAGATGTAGAAAGAGGACAAGTACTAGCAAAACCAGGAACAATCCTACCACATACAGGATTCAGATCAGAGGTATATGTACTAACTAAAGAAGAGGGAGGAAGACATACACCATTCTTCTCAGGATATAGACCACAATTCTACTTCAGAACTACAGATATAACAGGAGCAGTAACATTACCAGAGGGAGTAGAAATGGTAATGCCAGGAGATAACATTGAAATGAGAGTAGAATTAATCCACCCAATAGCAATGGAAACAGGATTAAGATTCGCAATCAGAGAAGGTGGAAGAACAGTAGCTTCTGGTGTAGTTGCTGAAATTACTAAATAGTAATATTTAAAGTAATTGACCTTACATAAAAGGCAGAAGGAGCAGATATTTTCTGCTCCTTTTTTTTCAGAAACAAGGAGAAAAGATGGATTTTCTGATACAATTTTTTGATAAAGTAAGCTTTGCAGGGATAATAGTTTCTTTTACAGCTTATTTTTTAGGAATAAGATTTCCTGACTGGGACTTTAAACTTAATTTGAAACATAGGAGTATTCTTACACACAGTCCTTTAATTCTTCTTATATTAATAAGATTTTATGAGAGAGATAGTAATGATACTTTTAGATATTTTCTTATAGGGTTTGCACTGGCATTATCTCTTCATTTTATTTTTGATTTATATCCTAAGGGCTGGGGTGGAGGAGCTCTCCTTAAAATACCAGTTGTAGGGATAAGTTGTAATCCACAGATAACAAAAACTTTACTAATATTTTTTACAGCTTTAAGTACTATTATAGCTGTTGCTTATACTAAAAATAGTATGGAATTTTTGTATCTGTTTTCTTTAGGAGTACTCACTATTCTAAAGAATATGAAAAAAGAAGGAAAACTAATAAGACCTTTATTTTCCTATTCTTTTTTCCTTTTAGTCATAGGTTGTATTAAATATAAGGATATATTTAAATTTTTAGAAAGTAGTATTGGTTCGATTTTAAAAAGGATAAGTATGTTTTTTTAATCTAAAAAAATACCTTTTCTTGACAATATTATGTATAAAATAATATAATTTAGAGAGAATATAAATATTTGAAAGGAGAAATAAATGAAAGATATCAAAACTCTAGAGGAAAAAGCTACTAGTATAAGAAAATCTATTGTAGAAATGATTTGTGAAGCAAAGTCAGGGCATCCAGGAGGATCACTGTCAGCAACAGATATTTTAACAGTTCTATATTTTTCAGAAATGAATATAGACCCTGCTAATCCTAAAATGGCAGGAAGAGATAGATTTGTATTATCGAAAGGACATGCAGCACCAGCATTATATGCTACACTTGCAGAAAGAGGATACTTTGATAAGGCTATCTTAGGAACTTTAAGACAATACGGATCAATATTACAGGGACACCCTGATATGAAAAAAGTTCCAGGAGTAGAAATATCTACAGGATCATTAGGACAGGGATTATCAGTAGCAAATGGTATGGCATTGAATGCTAAACTTTCTGGAGAATCATATAGAACATATATTATTTTAGGAGATGGAGAATTACAAGAAGGACAAATATGGGAAGCTGCAATGACAGCAGCACACTATAAGCTTGATAATGTATGTGCATTCTTAGATTTTAATAATCTTCAAATAGATGGAAATGTAGATAAAATTATGGGGATAGAACCTGTTGATGCAAAATGGGAAGCTTTTGGTTGGAATGTTATAAAAATAGATGGACATAATTTTGAAGAAATTCTTTCTGCTCTGGATAAAGCAAAAGAGGTAAAAGGAAAGCCAACTATTGTGATAGCTAAAACTGTAAAAGGTAAAGGAGTGTCTTTTATGGAAAATGTTTGTGGATTCCACGGAGTAGCTCCAACTAAAGAAGAAACAGAAAAAGCATTAGCAGAACTTAACAGTAAATAATTAATCTAAAAGAATCTAGGAGGGAAAAATAAATGAGTAAAAAAGCTACAAGACAAGCTTATGGAGAAGCTTTAGTAGAGCTTGGAAAAATAAATAAGAATATCGTAGTATTAGATGCAGATTTGACTAAATCTACAAAAACTAGTATGTTTCAAAAGGAATTTCCAGAAAGACATTTTAATGTAGGTATAGCAGAAGCTGATCTCATGGGAACAGCGGCAGGATTTGCAACTTGTGGAAAAATTCCTTTTGCTTCTACATTTGCAATGTTTGCTGCAGGTAGAGCATTTGAGCAAATAAGAAATACAATAGCTTATCCAAAATTAAATGTAAAAATTGCACCTACTCATGCAGGAATATCAGTAGGAGAAGATGGAGGATCGCATCAATCTGTAGAAGATATAGCTCTAATGAGATCTATTCCAGGAATGGTAGTGTTATCTCCAGCTGATGCAGTTGAAACTAAAAAAATGATATTTGCAGCAGCAGAATATGAAGGACCTGTATACATCAGAATGGGAAGATTAGATGTAGAAACAATATTTGATGAGGAAACTTATGACTTTCAAATAGGTATAGCTAATACTATAAGAGAAGGTAACGATGTAACAATAGCAGCAACTGGACTTATGACTTATGAAGCTCTAAAAGCAGCTGATATTCTTGCACAAGAAGGTATATCAGTAAGAGTTATAAATGTAGGAACTATAAAGCCTCTTGATGGAGAAACTATACTGAAAGCAGCTAAAGAAACTAAATTTATAATTACAGCAGAAGAGCATTCTGTAATAGGAGGACTTGGTTCAGCAGTATCTGAATTTTTATCAGAAGTATATCCTGCAAAAGTTAAAAAGTTAGGTATTTATGACAAATTTGGACAAAGTGGAAAAGCAAATGAGCTTTTAGAAAAATATGAACTTACAGCAGCTAAATTAGTATCTATGGTTAAAGAAAACATGTAAAAATAAAAAGCAGGCTGACCAAAAAGTTTATTATTCTGAGTAGGTCAGCCTTTAGTCATAACGAAAAAATTTTTATGATGAGGTGGATATGAATAACTTATTAAAAATCGAGAAAAATTATACTAAAAATAAAATACAATTGAAGAAAAAAACATTTATCCTTTTGGTTATTTCCTTTGTCATCTTAAATTTTTTCTTGTCTTTTGTGATTAATATTTCTTCTACTACTAAAAAAATTGAGAATAGTTATTTTTTTACAGCAGATTTAAGGAGTAATCTTAATGAAGAGGAAAAAAATAAAACAGAAATAGAAGTTCTAAGTATAGAAGGAGTAAAGAAGGTTAGATATTTATCTAAAGAAGAAGCTTTTAAAAAACTTCAATTTCAGTTAGATATAGCAATTCCAAAAGGAGAAAATCCTTTGTCAGATTCGTTGTTGATTTATTTTGATAGCCCAGCAAAATTGGAGAAAATACAAGAAAACTTAGAAAATAATCAAAATATCAAGGAAGTTTTTATAGATGCGAACTTTATAGCATATAAAGAGAGAGAAATGAAGTTTTATAAATTAATACTGGTAAGTATTATTTTAGGAATGACTCTGCCTTCAATGGCTATGATATATTATATTTTTTACAATGCAGTATCCATAGAATTTCTTAATAATGTGGATATAATTCATGATGAGAGAGTAAATGCAGCCAGATCTAAAAAAGTAAATTTACTGCCATTTACAGCAGCATCTATAATAGGAACACTTATATTTTTTAATGGATATATTTATATTAGAGAACAAATGCTCAAAATAAGCACTAAATATTTGATATTAAGTTTAGGCGAAATAGTTCTGATAGAAGGACTTATTATACTTATGATAAATATTCTTATTTGGGTCAATCCTTTAAAATTAAAAAAACTCTCTAAGGAGGAATCTTGAAAAGGGTAGTTCTGTTTTTTATGTTTTTTAGTGTTTTATCTTTTTCAGATTCTGTATCAGATATGGAAAAGAAAGTAAAAAATATAGAACGCCAAATAAATCAGAAAAACACTAGAATAAAAACTATTGATGTAGAAAAACAAAAAATAGCTAAACAGATAAAAGATATCGAAAAAGATATTGTAAGCATAGAAAAAGAAAGAGAAAAAATAGTTGAAGAGATAAAGACTGTTTCAAAAAATATAGAGTATGGAGAAAAAAATCTAGCAATAAGTTCTGATGAAATGAAAAGAAAAAAGTTGGAATATAAAGCTAAACTCATAGCATGGAATAGATATGTTTATGATAAAGATGAAGAAATTGTAACAGAATCTCTTTTAAGAAAGAATTTTAAAAATCTTTTAAATGGAGATTTAAAAAAAATGGACTATATTCAGTCTGTACAAGTAGATATCAAAAAAGTAAAAAAAGATATTGAAAGTGAAAAATTAAAATTGAGTACTCTTAGAAATAAGCTTGCTCAAAATTTAAAAAATATAGATAGAATGAAAAAAGAAAAAAATTCACTTATAGCAAGACTTAATAATGAAAAAACTACACATGTAAAAACTATAAGTAAACTTCAAAAGGAAAAAGAGAGAATAGAAAAACAAATCAAGCAGATTATAGTTGCTAGAAGTAAAGAAGATAAACAAGTAGTAAATAAAAGTCAAGCTTATTCTAAATTAGGAAAAGTTTTAAAACCTGTAGAAGGAAGAATTGTAGTAAATTTTGAGCAGGAAAAAGAACAGGGAGTAACAAGCAATGGAATAGAAATCCTTGCACAGATGGGAAGAAAAGTAATAGCATCATCAGGAGGAAAGGTAATTTATTCAGATAACTTCCAGGGGCTTGGAAAAGTGGTAATGATAGATTATGGATATAATATGATAGGTGTTTATGGAAATCTTATATCTACTAATGTAAAACTGAATCAGACAGTAGGAAAAGGTGCAGAAATAGGGGTGCTTGGACTTTCAACAGAGGGAAAACCAAATCTTTATTATGAGTTGAGGTTCAATTTGAAACCAATAGACCCTGTTCCAATGTTTTAAACTTTGGAGGCAAAATAGATGAAAAAGGTGTGCATCATTTATAATTTTGAAAAAAAAATTGCAAAAGAAATATATATAGAAAGTGTTGAATATTTTTGTAAAAGAAATATAGAAGTACTTTCTGTAGAAAATAGTTCTGAAGCTGATTTTGCTGTAGTTATAGGAGGAGATGGAACTCTTTTAAGATCATTTAAACATTTTATATTTAGGTCTAAAATGTATGTCATTGCAATAAATGCTGGAAGTTTAGGATTTCTGACTGAGATAAAAAAAGAAAAAGTATTTGAAGAATATGATAATTTTTTAAATGGAACTTTCAAATATGAAAAAAGACATATATTAGAAATAAAAATAAATCATAAGAAATATTATGCATTAAATGAAATAGTTATATCAAAAGGTGGAATAACCTCAAAAGTACTAAGAGTTAGCTTTTCATCTGATGATGAATATATGTGTACATATAAGGGAGATGGAGTTATAATTTCTACTCCAACAGGGTCTACAGCATATTCTATGTCAGCAGGGGGACCTATAGTAAAATCTAATATGAAAGCTATTATAATAACACCTTTAGCACCACATAATCTTAATACAAGACCTATTGTAATAAGTGGTGAGGAAAAACTTCAGATACAGTTGGAAGATACAGATAGAACAGGTCAAATAGTAGTAGATGGACAGGTAAGTACAAAAGTCAACAGTGAAAGTATAATTGATATTGAATACTCAAGCATGACTTTAAACCTTGTAATACCTAAGGATCGAAATTATTATAGTGTCCTTAGAGAAAAATTGAAGTGGGGAGATAATCTATGTTAAGAGAGCTTAAAATAGAAAATCTGGCTATAATTGATGAACTTGATTTAGAATTTGGTAATGGACTCATAGTTCTTACAGGAGAAACAGGAGCAGGAAAATCTATTATTCTAAGTGGAATAAATCTCCTCATAGGAGAAAAAGCTTCTGTAGATATGATAAGAAGTGGAGAAGATCATCTTCTTGCTCAGGGAGTTTTTGAAATAAATGATGAACAGGTAGAGGAACTCTCTGCCCGTTTTGGCATAGAAACAGAAGATAATGAAGTAATTGTGAGGAGATATTTAGATACAAATGGGAAGGGAAAAGCCTTTGTAAATAATATAAGAGTATCTCTTAGTAGTCTTAAAGATGTTATGGGAACTTTGGTAGATATAGTAGGACAGCATTCTCATCAAATGCTCCTTAATAAAAATAATCATATTAGGCTTCTTGATAAATTTTTAGGAGAAGAAGGAAAAGCTTTAAGAGAAAATATTGGCAGAAAATATAATGAACATAGAGATATTGTTTTGCAAATAGATAATATTGAAAAAACAAGACAGGAAGCTATAGAAAAAAGAGAATTTTATGAGTTCCAGCTGGCTGAAATTGACAGAGTAAATCCACAGCCTGAAGAAGATATCAGGCTGGAAGAAGAATATAAAAAGCTTTTTAATGCTGGAAAAATAAAAGATAAAATACTTGATTCAAATTTACAGTTAAGAGATGGAGAATTTAATGCACTGCACTTTATATATAATTCAAGGAAAAATATAGAGAGTTTATGCAGATATGGAGATGAGTTTCAGGAAATTTTAGAAAAACTTGAAAAAGTTTATTATGAACTTGAAGATTGCGTTGATATATTGGACACTATAGATCAGGATATAGATATAGATGAAACAAGACTGCAAAAAGTAGTGGATAGGCTTGATGCTATTAACAAAATGAAAAGTAAATATGGTGCAACAATAGAAGAAATTATAGAATTTAGAAATGGCATAGCGGAAAAAGTAGAACTTTTAGATGAGAATAATTTTGAAATAAAAAGATTATTAAAATTAAAAGAAGAAGCAGAAAATAATTATTGGAAATATGCAAAAGAACTAAGAGAATTGAGATTAAAAAAATCCATTGAAATAGAAAAAGAACTTGAAAATGAGTTAAAATTTTTAAAAATGGGAGATGCAAAATTCCATATTGTTGTAGATAAAATGGACTCTATGGGAATAAATGGTTCTGATAATGTGGAATTTCTCATTTCTACAAATGTAGGACAGGATATGAAACCTTTGTGGAAAATAGCTTCAGGTGGTGAAGTGAGCAGGATAATGCTTGCCTTAAAAGTGATATTCTCAAGAGTTGACAATATTCCTATTCTTATTTTTGATGAAATAGACACAGGAGTAGGGGGAGAAACTGTTAGAAAAATAGCTAATAAAATGAGAGAAATAGGAGAGCATGCACAAGTAGTATCTATAACACATTCTCCAGCTATAGCAGCAAGAGCCCATCAACAATTCTATATAAAGAAAGAAACAGTAAATAACAATACTTCTACTACTGTTAAAAAATTAGATACAAAAGGAAGAATAGAGGAAATTGCAAGAATGCTGGCAGGAGAAAATGTAACAGAAGCAGTACGCAAACATGCAGAAGAGCTTTTAAATGAGGAGTAAGTATGGATTTTGTGAAAGAATTTTTAGAAACATCAAAAGAAAATGGAAAAATCACAGATACTACTCATGAAATGTATCAAAGAGATTTGAAAGATTTTAAAGAGTTTATCAGAGGAAAAGAATGGATAGATGTTGATAATGATGATATTTTAAAGTATATAGAAGAACTGAAAAAGAAATATAGTGATAGATCTATTTACAGAAAAGTAAGTTCTTTGAAAAGCTTCTATAGATATCTTTTACAGAAAAGAATAATAGATTTTATGCCTATGAAAGAGATAGAGCTTCCAAAGCTCCAAAAGGCACCTTTGAAGATTTTGGAACTTCAAGAACTGAATAGAGTACTGGAACAATGTGGGGATAGTTTTGAAGGAAAAAGAGATAGTCTGGTAATAAGATTATTGTGTGAAACAGGATTAAAAATAAATGATATTTTAGAAATAGAAAAAGATATGCTTGAAACTTATGAGTATAAAAATATAACTACTACAAAGGGAAAAAGAGTGTACTCAGAACCTATAAGTGAAAAACTAGGATCAGATTTAAAAAATTATATAGAAATGTTGAAAAATCCAGAGGAAAAAAGAGTGTTTGGACAGCTTTCAAGACAGGGATTCAGGGCAAGATTTATATCATATGGAAAAAAAGCAGGGATAAAACAGGAAATATCTCCTAATATGATAAAAAGAATAAGTATAGAGATAAAAGATAAACATGGAAATGATGATATATCTTTTATAGAAAAAATAAGAGAAGCTTATATGAAAATAGGTATAGGAGATGATTAAAAGATGAAAGCAGGATTTATAGCAGTTGTAGGCAGACCTAATGTTGGAAAGTCTACATTGATAAATAAGCTTGTATCTGAAAAAGTTGCAATAGTTTCAGATAAAGCAGGAACAACTAGAGATAATATAAAAGGAATACTTAATTTGAATGACAATCAGTATATCTTTATAGATACTCCAGGAATACATAAAGCAAAACATCTTCTTGGTGAATATATGACCAACAGTGCCATTAGGGTATTAAAAGATGTAGATGTAATACTTTTTCTTTTAGACGGGTCACAGGAAATAAGTACTGGAGATCAATTTGTTATGGAAAGGGTAATGGAAGCTAAAAAAACTCCAAGAATACTTGTGATTAATAAAATAGATAAACTTTCTGATGAACAGCTCGTTGCAAAAAGAGAAGAAGTAAAAGAAAAACTTGGAGAATTTGATGCAGTAGTTGAAATATCTGGGCAATATGCTTTTGGATTACCTAGATTATTAGAAGCAATTGAACCATTTATGGAAGAAGGAATCAAATATTATCCTGATGATATGTATACAGATATGTCTGTTTATAAAATAATAACTGAAATAGTGAGAGAAAAAATACTTTTTAAAACAAGAGATGAGATACCTCACTCTGTAGCTATTGAGATACTTAATGTGGAGAGAAGAGAAAAGGGAAAAGATAAATTTGATATCAATATCTATGTGGAAAGAGATTCTCAAAAAGGTATTATTATAGGAAAAAATGGTAAACTTTTAAAAGAGATAGGGACAGAAGCGAGAAAAGATATAGAAGCACTTCTTGGAGAGCCTATTTATCTAACACTTTGGGTAAAGGTAAAAGATGATTGGAGAAAGAAAAAACCGTTTTTAAAAGAATTGGGATATGTAGACGAGAAATAATTTAAAAATTTAAGATAAGTTTTGGAATTTTGGAAGTTAGAAAGATTTGTACATTTAATGAAGCAAATAATTCTAATAAAAAAGTTTTAAAACTTATTTTTATTTAATTAATATAATTTTTTATCATCCAAATATTTTGAATTATGTGATATAATACTATCTATAATCATGAAGAATTAAGGGGGAAAAATGTTTAAAAAATTTATAGCTTACTATAAACCGTATAAAAAAATGTTTTTTCTAGATTTACTTGTGGCAACCATTTCTGCACTATGTGATTTGGTATACCCAATGATAACTAGAGAAATAGCCAATCATACAATTCCTAATAGGGAATTTAGAGCCATTGGAGTATTTGCAGGAGTACTTATAGGGATATATGTGATAAAGATGTTTTGTGCCTATTTTATGCAGTATTGGGGGCATCTTGTAGGAGTAGGAATGCAGGCTGATATGAGAAGAGATGTATATAGTCACCTTCAGAATCTTCCTATTAGATATTTTGATAATACTCAAACAGGAAGTATAATGTCAAGAATAGTCAATGACTTACAGGATATATCAGAACTTGCACATCATGGACCAGAGGATTTATTCATATCTTTCTTTATGATAGTGGGATCTTTTTTAGTATTGATTAGGATAAATGTTGGATTGACAATTATAATATTTTGCCTTTTACCACTTATTATAATATATAGCTTATTTCAAAGAAAAAGAATGCTGGCTGCATTTGTAAAAACTAGAGAAAAAACTGGTGATATCAATGCGAGATTACAAAATAGTATTTCAGGAATAAGAGTATCAAAAGCTTTTGTTATTAATGAAAATGAGAGAGAAAGATTTGAAGAAGATAATCAAAGATTTGTAGATGCAAGAAGTAAATCATATAAGATAATGGCAGAATATGGTGCAGGAGTAGGATTTTTAACAGATCTTTTAGACTATGCAGTCCTTATATTTGGAGGAATATTTGCATATATGGGAAAAATAAATATAGGAGATTTTCTTGCTTATCTTTTATATATAAAAATATTTACTCAGCCAATAAAAAGACTTATAGCATTTGTGGAGCAGTATCAAAATGGAATGAGTGGTTTTAAAAGATTTTTAGATATAATTTCAGAAGAGGAAGAAACTGATAAATCTAATGCTGAAGAATTAGGGAAAGTAGAAGGAGAAATAGATTTTCAAAATGTATCATTTAAGCATGAAGATAAAGAAGTTTTAAAGAATGTTTCTCTGAAAATACCAAAAGGGAAAATGCTTGCATTAGTGGGTCCTTCTGGAGGAGGAAAAACAACTTTGTGTAATCTTATTCCAAGATTTTATACTATTGATGATGGGGATATAAAAATAGATGGAAAAAGTATATATGATGTAAAATTGGAATCTTTAAGAAAGAATATTGGAATAGTACAACAAGATGTATTTTTGTTTACAGGAACTATAAAAGAAAATATTTTGGTAGGAAATAGTGAAGCAACAGATGATGAAGTAATGATTGCTGCAAAAAAAGCAAATATTCATGATTTAATAATGGAAATGCCAGATGGATATAATACTTTTGTTGGAGAAAGAGGAGTGAAGCTTTCAGGGGGGCAAAAGCAAAGAATAGCTATTGCAAGAATATTTTTGAAAAATCCTCCAATATTAATATTAGATGAAGCAACATCTGCTCTTGATAACATTACAGAAAGACTTATTCAAAAATCACTTGAGGAACTATGCAAGGGAAGAACTACAATAGTAGTTGCCCATAGACTTTCTACTATTCAAAATGCTGATGAAATAATAGTTCTTACTGATAACGGAATAGAAGAAAGAGGAACCCATAAAGAACTTTTAGAAAATAAAGGTTTTTACCATAAGCTTCATAATATGAGTAATTTATAAAAAGAGAATTTGGTATAAATTCTTAAAAAATGCTGATATAAAGAAATTTGATTTTTCTTTTATCAGCATTTTTCATATTTAAACTATTTAAAATTAGTAATAGTTTTTTATTTTTAGGAATTTTTAATATTTTTATAAAGATGAATGGCAAATATAGTTTTAAAATCACTTGTAATCTCTTCAATTTCATTCAAGGGGAACCAAGTACCAACTAAGTCTTCTCCAATGTCTAATTTTAAGTTTTGTGGAGTAATAGAATCATTTTTTAATTGGATAATATAAATATATAAAGCTTCACTTGTGTATCCAGGAGATAAAATCAAAGGTTTTTTAGGAGTATAAATAATATTGTAATCATTTTTTAAATATCCAGTTTCTTCTTCTATTTCTCTTTCTAAAGTGTACAAAGAATTTTCTCCATCTTCCATTATTCCAGCAGGTATTTCATACATATATCCTTGAAATCCAGGTCTGTATTGTTTTACAAGAAGAGCTTTATTTCCAGTTGCATTTAACACTAGAGCAGCAATTGCATTGGGCTTGTCCAAATATTCCAGTTGTATACCAGTAGTTGGATGCTTTTCAACAGCAATTTTAAGAAATTTTAAATCTTCTAATTTTTCTAATTTCATTTTATCCCCTTCTTTATATTTTGATTTATAAACTTATTTAATGTTCATCATCTAGTTCTTCATATTTTTTTCTTTCTAAATTTATTGCATCATAAAGCTGTTTTTTTCTTTTTAAATATTTTAATCTTTCTTTATCTTTATGATTTTTTATCATATCCATTATAGGAAGAAGAAAACCAGCTACTATACCAGCAGAAAAACCGTTATTATAAAGATTAAGTCCACCATGAACAGTTCCAATACTTTGAACTACTGCAAGGTGAAGCCAACCAGCAACTATTCCCCAGAAAGTTCCATATACTCCAGAGATAGGGGCAAGGGAAGTACCAAAAAGTCCAGAAAGGGCAACAGTAAATGTATCAGTATTACTTCCAAATTTTGCAAGATATACACCAATTAAAATAGGAATAGTATTAAGAAAATGTTTTCCATAAGCAGAAAATCCTACTATAGTAAGGATACCTGCTAAAAGAGGTCCGTTGAAAGTTTCACCAAGTAAGATGACAAATGACATTGCAACAAATCCCATTATTCCCATATTAATGTATGTAAGACCAAATCCATAACGTTGTACATAATCTGCTTTTAATCCTGTATCTTCCAAAAGTTTTTTATATCCTGTAAATGAACTTCCATTAATAAAGTAACCTATGATTATGAGGCTCAGAAAGACTCCAGAACAGATTAGTTTAAGTGCGAGGTCATATTCTACTGAGATTATTCTCTGAGGGGTTATTTGGAACTTATACAGCTTCAAAATGGAAGTTATTACAGCTCCAAGTATTCCACCAGTAAAACCTAAGTTATATAAATTAAATCCTTCATGAAAAGAAGCCATTTTTTTAGCAAGAGGGGTAACAATAAATCCTATTAATATTCCTAAAGCTATAGCATTGAGATATGATGTATCAGTAGTGTCTACTCTAAAAGCAACTTCACTTACAAAAGGAGCAAGAGCACTGGCAAAAGATATAGTAACAAATATTTCTTTGAAATCTATATGTTCATAAAGACTATAGAGAATCCCTCCAAGATAGAAAGGTAGAATATTTAAGATATTTTTACCGAAAAATGAAAAACCAAAAACAGTGAAAAAAGAAGCTATAATCAATCCATTTATCTCTATTTTCAGCATTTTGATAATGGTGAAATTAAATAAAAATATCAAGAAAGCGTTTACAAATGAAGCTCCAATACCTCCTATTACAAGAAAATCTGTAATAAGAACAGCTGGAGATGTGATGATTTTTAAAATACCAGTAAAAACATTTTCTCTTTCATGAATAACATAGCCAATAAAGGATATAGCAATAAAACCTATCAGAATCCCTGATAAGATTTTTATTTTTTTCATTCTTTTTCTATTAAAATTATCCACACTTCCCTCCTTTATAAAAAAATATCTAATTAAATATTATTATTTTTTAAGATAAAAGTCAATTATACATTATATTTAAATTATATATAGGGTTATATTTTTGGATTTAATACATTATTGAATAAAAAATTATAATAAAATAAAAAATACTCAAATTTTTTTTAATTTTAGAATATAATAAAGATAATATATATTTCAAAAGGTGGAAATAAATGGAATATTATGTATATGTTATAAGGTGTAAAGATAATTCTCTATATACAGGGATAACTACTGATTTAAAAAGAAGATACAGAGAACATGAACAAGGAATAGGAGCAAAATATACAAAAGCAAAAGGAGTTTTGAAAATAGAAGTAGCCTTTAAATGTAATGGAAGAAGCGAAGCATCAAAAATTGAATATTATATAAAAAAAATGACAAAGGAACAAAAAGAGAAAGAACTCAATAAAATCAAGGGTTTTAAAACATTGATATTAAGAGATTTAGGAATAATTATAAAATAAAAAAATTTTTTTGAAAAAAATAAAAAAAGTTATTGACATAATTTGTTAGTTATGATAATATAATAAATGTCCTCGACGGAAAGAGATAAATCGTGAGAGTTATCAAAGGAAGTTGAAGATTGCCTGGATGGCGGAACAGGTAGACGCACGGGACTTAAAATCCCGTGGTACTTAGTACCGTGCCGGTTCGATTCCGGCTCTAGGCACCATAATGTTGCGGGGTAGAGCAGTCTGGTAGCTCGTCGGGCTCATAACCCGAAGGTCGTAAGTTCAAATCTTGCCCCCGCCACCAAAAATTTAATAATATATGCGGGAATAGCTCAGTTGGTAGAGCGTCAGCCTTCCAAGCTGAATGTCGCGAGTTCGACCCT
>OGCU01000509.1_pt1 | contig 17389 bp, 9 predicted proteins | sample 1570251 | NCBI WGS metagenome assembly OGCU01 (sample SAMEA2582182, study PRJEB24529) | metagenome | biome: Human gut stool | place: China | collected 2011
TGTCGGGCTTCTTCTATTTTTCCCTTTTTTAAAAGATAGCGAACCGATTCGGGTAAGTGCATACGAATAACCATGGTATATAAGGCCGGTAAGGCTCCGATGAGAAAGGCCGTACGCCATCCCGTCACGGGAATAATAAAGTAGGCGATAAGGGCTGCCAACAACCAGCCGACGGCCCAGAAGCTTTCCAAGAGTACCATAAAACGACCTCTTGCACGTCCCGGAACGTATTCGGTCACCAGCGTAGCCGCTACGGGCAACTCACCGCCCAGTCCCAGCCCTACCAAAAAGCGAAAAAGAACGAGTAACTCATAATTCGGTGCTACGGCACACAATCCCGTAGCCAAGCTGTACAACACTATGGTGACGGAAAATACGGTTTTCCGCCCCACTCTGTCGGCTAAGGTTCCTGCCGCTACGGCTCCCAAGGCCATGCCGACAAGGCCGATACTGCCGAGCATCCCCGCCTGAGTAGCCGAAAGCCCCCATTCTTTGATAAGCAAGGGCAATACAAACGCAATAAGCCCCGTATCCATGGAATCAAAAACCCAACCGATTCCTGCAACCACCAACAGCTTATAGTGAAACGATGAAACGGGTAACGCATTTAAACGTTCCAGCACAATATCATCCTCCTTATATTATGTATATAATTGTGCAAATACGCATTTTAAATTTTAAGCCCCATTTATATATATTCCTCATCCATTTTCATAAAAGTAGGACAGTATCTATTTTCTATTCCCTTCCATTTTATTATCACTGTAAATGCTACTTTAATAAGTATAGCATAGTTATTCTTCTAAACCTTATAAAACTTTCACATACCCATGCCGACACCTATTACTTTACTTTATACACTTTTAAAGCAATATAAAAAGGAGCCTCTTTGATGAGAAGCTCCTCTTATATTACATTATATAATTATTATAATTGTTGACGTAAATTTACGATACGTCCTTCTTCATAGGGCGAAATTAATTGTCTATCCGCATCCATACCGGCCTGCAATGAAAAGAGTACCGTTTCATTTAAATAGAACCGTAATTCATTGTTTTCGACTTGTCGGGTATTGTCAGCCAAAACATTCAGGAAGTCTTGTTCAAACATAGCCTTATTCTCCGGCGTTACATAGGAATGAGTAGCAAAAAACGTTTCATAGTCATGATAAAGTTTATAGACCGCCTGTTTACCGTACGCTTCTTCCTTCCAGCCATGACTGTCACGATACAGATTGACGCGAACGTACATATAATGCAGAACCTGATCGTTATACCAACCCTGTTCGGATTTTACGCCTACACCGACTTCCTTGACCAACTGCCCGCCTCTTTGTGCCTGTAAGGTCGTAAATTGTTGTAATTCCTTATACACTTCCGCATTCGGAACGACGATAGCCGTCATTTCCTGAACCGCCGTCAAATCCCGATTCGACGGTGCCGGTTGGGATAAGGGGTCGGCGGCAGCATAGGCCGTAACGCTGACAGATAAGGCCAAGGCTGCAGTAATCAGTTTTTTCAACATAGCATCCTCCTTACGAGGTTTGCCCCCGGCCGAAGCCGGGAGCCCCCGTTTCTCTCACTTATTTCAGACCCGCTTTTTCCATTAAGAGGGCAATTTGAGCCTTCATTTCTTCATTGTCGGCCTGAACCTTCCGATACGCTTCAGTCAGTTCTTCTTCATGGTGCTTAATGCGGGCATTTTCAGCCTTCAGTGCCGTTACTTCATCTTGCATTACGTATACGGAGCTGATAGGACCGGCTTTGTACCGATCGGGAATAGCCGCCTTCTTAGCCGCACTGCCGAACTTATGCGTGACTCCGACGTTTACCATATTGTTATTGTCGCCGAGAGCTACGCCCATATGGAGCATCGTGTCTTCATTGGCATAATGTGCCAAACCTACGGCTGCCGCCGTTTCCCCGCGATAGTTACCGATACCGGCCATAATCTGATTCGGTTCGAGAGGATCGTACTGAATGGGCTTTAAGGCTGCTAAAGCCGCCGACTGCGCCGCAACACGACGGCCTTCCGATTCAACCGCACCGATACGATTGACCACTCGTTCAAGACCGCCCGTCGTCTGATGAGAGATAGCATTCATAGCATCGACAACATTTTGTGCCGTCGCCACACCGTCATTACCGTTAAGGCCGGCCATGCCGTTATTAACGGCGATCGTAGCTGTCTTCACGTCGTATTTCACATCGCCGTTGGGAGCTACGGACGCAGTGGTCAAATTACCGTCCTTGAAGTTCAGTCCGGTACTCAAGCTTACCGTTTCAGCCGAGCCGCCGTTCGCTTTGTAGGACAAGTTCGTAGATTGAGCGGCTTTTGTGCCGTCAAAGGTCCCCTTAGAGTCCATAGAATGGCTTCCCGGTGTTGCCGTAACGGTTATGGGATTATTCGGGTTGGAAGTGTCCGTGCTGACTGTAACGGCACTGACTGCCGCATCCTTTACGGCCGCCTCTTTCACCTTAACTTGAATACCCGTAGCATTGGCAGTCGTTTCCGTAAATTGACCGTCACCGTTAACGTTAAACGTACCGTTCTTCAGAGCTAAAGTCTGTGTACCGCCGTTGTCACCGTCATACTTCATCGTTACGTTATCGACAGCCGACTTAGCTGCATCGGCAACCTGTTTCAATTGGCCTTCCGTTGCCGCTCTGTCCGGAGTGGTCGTCGTACCGCTCCAAGTCGTATTGGAGAGGCCTGTAATCGTATTATTACTGCCGTTTACCGTCACATTGCCGGCCTTCACCGTATTAGCAGTTACACTGCCGTCTGCACCGTCAACAGTTACCTTATTACTACCCGTTCCGATAGTTACCTTATTGCTGAAGTCTCCGTCTTTAGCCGTAACCTTGCCGGTTGTACCGTCAACGGTTACGGCATTACCGGCCGTACCGACCGTCACCTTATCGGCAAGCTTAACATCGTAAGTAACCTGTCCGTTAGCCGCCGTAGTAGACGTAAGAGAAATATTTCCCGTCGTACTGTTTGCACCTTCTCCGCTGTTGGCCGTTACTACGGTCTTTGAACTGCCTGCAGCCGCTCTGGCATCATCAGCAACCTGCTTTAACTGATCTTCCGTCGCCGCTCTGCCCGATACGGGAGTGCCGCTCCATGTCGTATTGGAAAGACCCGTAACCGTATTGTTGGCGCCGTTTACGTTAATACTTCCGGCCTTAAAGATATTGCCCGTCACCGTCCCCGTCGTTCCGTCGAGGGTAATGAGGTTCGTACCCGTTCCGACCAATACACTGTCGGCGGCCGTTACCTTATTAAAAGATACATCGTCTGCCGTGGCTATGGTAAATTCCTTACCTGTACGGCTTACCTTGATGTTTTGGCCGTCTTTGAAGTTGACTTCATCGCCGCCCTTGACATCGTCTCCGGCATCGCCGTTGGCTTTTACCTTAAACGCCGCCGCATCCTTAATCTTCTGCGTGCCCGTCGTAGACAGGTTGCTCAAGTCTTTATCAGCCGCGTTGTCGATCTTGTTCTTCGTCGTCGCGTCAAGAGCTACGTCAATAACCTGGCCGCTCGCCGTCGTCGTCAAGCCGTTAGAACCCGTGACCTTCAAGGTCTGGTTCTTCAGGTTGACACTGCCCGTTCCCGTGCCGCCGTCGGCAATATTCAACGTAGATACGCTCGTCGTAGCGTTGTTAATCATGTCCGCTACGTTTTGTGCCGTCGCTACGCCGTCATTGCCCGTTACGCTTACCGTTCCGCCCGTGTTGGCAAGAGTGCCCTTCTTCACGTCGTACGTAATCGTTCCGTTCGCACCGGCCGTAGCCGTCGTCAACGTCCCGTCTTTAAACGTCAGCCCTTGGCTCAATGACGTCGTGCCGCCCGTTCCGTTGTCGGCCGTGTAGGCAAGGTTCGTCTTTTGTGCCAACTTCGACGTATCTACGGTAATCTTATAGTCCTTCGAGTTCGTTCCCGTCGTAGGCGTGATCGTTACCGGGTTGTCCGTAGCCGCATCGGTGCTGACCGTAACGGCACTGACTGCCGCATCTTTTACGGCTCCTTCGTTAACCGTCAAGGTTACATCGTTGCCGTTGGCGGCTGTCGTCAGGTACCCGTTGCCGCTCTTAATGCCGAAGTTTACATCTCCGGTTGTCAGCGACTTAGCCGTCGTCGTTCCCGTATCGCCGCCTAAGCTGATCGTTCTTCCTACTGCCGTAGCCGTGTCGTTTACCTTATTATTCGTCGTCGAATCAAGGCCTACCGTCAAGGTCTGGCCGTTCATATTCGTCGTAATACCGTTAGCGCCGGCTACCTTCAGAGACTGGTTCTTCAAGTTCACCGTACCGCTGTTCGTACCGTCCGTTACCGTCAGGTTTTGCGATAAGTTGGCTACCGCCGTGTTGATGGCTGAAGCCACATTGTTGGCATCGGCCAGACCCGTACCGGCTGATGCAGTCGTACCGTTCATCGTAATATTTTGTATATTGGGCGTAATAGTCAGATTTCTGCCGACCGCCGACGTCTTAATATATGTATTATCGCCCTTAATACCAAGGGTGCTTTTTGCCAAGTTCACATCGCTCGTTCCCGTATTTCCGGCAAAGCCGAGGTTGACAGACTTTAACTGAGCCACATTGACTGCATCCGTGTCCGCCGAACCGGCAGAGACACCGATGATTTGTCGTGAAAATCCGTTGCCGCCGATCGAAACGGCACCGTGATTGGACATAATAGCCCGGCCGGTAAGCCCTGCATACTTATCGGTTTTATTATCATTGGCATCGTAACCGGTAACGCCCGGGGCTCTGTTTGCCATAGAGCTGTTACCGATAGCAACGCCGTCAATAGCGGTAACGCTCGTACCGTTACCGATAGCTACCCCGTTATCCGCCGATACACTGTTACTGTAGCCGATAGCTACGGAACCTACATTAGAAGACCTTGCATTGTCACCGATAACGACGGAACTTTCTCCTGTAGCCGTAGCCCCCTTGCCGATGGCAACGGAATGAGTCACGGCTTGAGTTACCGTGCCCACACTGGCTCCGTCACCGATAGTTACGGCCGAAGCACCGTAACTCTTTGCACCCTTACCGATGGTCACGGCTCCGGCACTCGGGTGTGCTTGCGTACCGGCCGTCGTCCCGTCGCCGATGGTCACTGTCGAAGCGCCGTAGCTACCGGTCCCTTTACCGATGAGAACAGCCTGCGCTCCTGATAAAGTAGCTCCGTTGCCGAGAACCACATTGTTCGAGGCGGAGAGGTCTTTCGCTTCAATCCCCTTACCGATCAAGATGTTATTGGTACCCTTATTGAATAAATTCTGACCGATGAGAACACCTTCTCTATTTAGATTCATAATTTGTGAACCCAGGAGTACGGACCGCTCTCCGTCACTGTTTCCGGTGATACTGTGACCGATGCCGATGCTTTCATCTCCGGAAACTCCGACAGCTCCGCCTATAGCTACGCTGTTTAAGCCGTTAGCACCGTTATTGTTTCGGTTATTATTTTCCGTCGATTTTACCGATACGTAGTGAGTTTTGGCGTTATCAATCGCCGTGTATACATCGCCTGCCGTGACAAGGCTTTTACCGTTTTGAATGACAGCCGTTGTCTTGGGCGTAAAGGTCAGCGTGACCCCTTCATTGGTGTTCAATGCTTGTATTTCGAGTTTATCCTTATCCGTAGATTTAGCAACCAGGGCTTGATTCGCCAGTCTATAATCACTGGCACCGTTTGCCGTGTTTTCGTTATAAGCCTTTACCCTCGAGCTTACGGAACGAAGCTGAGCCACGTTGACTGCATCCGTATCGGCATTACCGGCAGCTACGCCCGTAATCTGACGGGTCTTTTGACCCGTGCCGATAGCTAAGGCCCCCAGGCCGGATGTAAAGGCACCGGTCGTTCCCGCATAAGAATTATCCCGACCTGCAGTCATGTTATATCCGTTTGTGCCGGCTCCCTTATCCGCTACGGAATAAGAGCCCAAGGCAATGCCGTCAGCCACTTTTACGGTGGTAGCCGTCGAAGAAAGATTCGAGTTGCCGATGGCAATGCCTCGATCTGCATTACCGGCAACCGTCGCGAAAGTACCGAGGGCCGTCCCGTAGTTAGATCTCACACTGGCACTGTTGCCGATGGCCTGGGCATCGTTACCGGTTGCGGAGCTGTTCACCCCCACAACAACACTCCGGGCTCCCGACGCAGTCGCCGCCGCACCGACGGCGATGGCCTTTTCACCTGTCGCCTTAGCACCGAACCCGTTATTGTTACTTCCCAAGGCTAAAGCCCCTGCACCGGATGCTTCCGATAAACCGCCGATGGCTGTTGCATAGACTCCCGATGCTTTAGCACCTAAAGCACTGTCATCTTGAGCCCCGCCTATAGCTGTTGCTCCCATTGCCGTTGCTTGTGTACTACGACCGATGGCAATGGATGAATTCCCCGATGCATTAGCCCCATAACTGCTAGGCGTAGCCGGATTGCCGCCATTATAACCGCTGCCGATAGCCAGAGCGAACTGCCCACTTGCCGAAGAGGACGAACCGATGGCGACACTTTGTGCACCATTGGCTGTCAAATCACGACCCAGAGTAACAGCCGAGCCTCCTGTAGAATTATTTCTAAGCCCGACAGCGACAGCGTTATCCGTCATTGCCTGAGATGATTCCCCCATAGCAACAGAGTTTATTCCTTTTGCAAAAAGATCGCGGCCGACGGCTACACTCCATGTGCCGTTGGAAACAGCCTTCGTACCGACTGCAACGGCCTCTATCCCCATAGAACGAGTCTGATAGCCTACAGCTAAAGAATTTTGTCCCTTCGCATAAGCATTATTCGTAATGCTTACCGCATTGCCGGCAATAGTTACATTCTGAACTCCCGGAGCATTCGTGCCGCCGACAGCCGTCGATCCGTCACCTTCCGCATTGGCATTAGCACCGATAGCCGTACCGGGGCCCACATTGGCCTTCGCATTCGTACCGATAGCCGTACCGTACGTACCGCCGGCAGAAGCCCCGCTACCGAAGGCCGATGTATAAATATCAGATGCTCGTGCCCCTACACCGACAGCCAGTGCAAAAGAAGCGGATGCATTGGCCTTCTGCCCGAAGGCTGAACTGGATATTCCCGTGGCCTTAGCTCCATCTCCGACAGCCGTTGTAGAATTATTGGTCGCTTGAGCGGTATTTCCTACGGCTACAGAACCGGTACCCGAGGCTTTGGTCGTCATGCCTATAGCGACAGAACTGCCACCGGCTGCCATGGCGTTGTTACCGCCCGCAAAGGAATTGTTTGCTGCCGTTGATGAAGAACCGACAGCCGTACCGGCAACGCCGGTTACTGTAGCATTGCTACCCAGCACGGATGCCGATGCCTGATTGGTACTTGCACCGGATCCGACAACGGTAGAATCCGTACCGGTAGCGGAAGCATTGGCACCTACAGCTGTCGCGTTAGTATTGGAGGCATTGGTGCCGAAGCCGACGGCCAAGGTACTGTCACCCTCAGCATTGCTATGTGCACCGAGAGCCGTCGCCGGATGAGCCTTGTTATTGCTAATAGGGAGTCCCTTCGCAATAGCATTGGACCCCAAGGCCACATCCTTAGATTGGTGGGCCTCCGCATCTACGCCGATAGCCTGTGAGTTTTGTGACCAACTGCCAATCCCGGCTTTAGCCCCACGGCCTATTTGGAAATTACTCTGTCCAACTTGTGCCCCGTCAGGCCATGCCGCCTGTACGGCACCAGTTCCCGCCAATACGGCAAATGCCACCAAGGCCGTGGCTACCGCCTTCTTACCGCTCGTATTCTTCGCATACTCGGATACGACAATATAACATTGCCGTGACTTACTCCAAACAATCTTAAAAATCTTGTTCATATAACTACCTCTGGTAATATTCCCCTAGTTTTAGTATTTATAGCAATAATATAATATTATATATATATGAGTGAATACAACTAAAAGTTCATAGGATTCTTATATCAATATAAAAAAGTCATTATTCTTTTTACGGAATCATTATTTTTAAATTTAATTTTCGTTACATCTGAAAGTTTTACATTCGATTTTTATCATTTTATTGTCTCTTTTGCGTGGTTTTCTCTTTATTTGTGATAGTTTTGTAACATTTAAGTATGATGAATTTATATCATTAATGGCAGCTTATGCTTAACTTTAATAACGGGCTGTAATGATACTCTATAAGAAATTTTTAGTCCTCATTTGTTATTTTTTATACAAAAAAAGAAGGATTTAAGAAATGTTTGAAGAAGTATATATATGAGTTCTCTTTTCAAACTCCTTATGTTCTCGTGAATAAAATCGACCTGTTTTTTGCCTTATATGAGTAGAGGGGATAAACGAAAGGAGGGTTGCCCTTGTCGGAGTTTCTCAGAACGCTTACCAAAGAACGCATTGTCTTTTGGATTAGCCGTTTATTCCGGTTTTTAACGGATCGAAAGCCCTATTTTCTCTGCGGACGCGCAGCCCGCTGTCCCTGCCCTGTCGGCGGCGGTGCCACGGTTATGGGTCTGGCCGTAGGCGATACGATTCGTTTTTCCATGGACGGGGACAAAAAGAAGTCCCCCTCCCGTACAGCTTAGACTCATCATCCGTACAGCTGTATAAACTCTTATATGTCAACGGTCTTTTATTCCCCCTCCAAGATCCGTGACACTTTATAACTTCGTATATTCATTCCGGCCGACACCGGCGGTTTCAACCACACCGCTCTACGCCACCCGTCGTCACGGGATTCGGCGGTATGAATAAGCGATTTTCATCTACTCGTTTAAGGAGGTCCCGTATATGGCAACAAAACAGGCACTGGCAAGTAAGTTACAACTCACCGTTTCGTATACAGACGAGGCGGGTAAGAAAAAAACACGCACCCTTAATTTTTCTTCCCTTAAAGCCGATGCCGACTCCGGCAACGTCTTAACAGCCGCCAACGCTCTCGCATCCTTACAGGCTGATGCTTTGGACGGAGTAAAAGAAACGGTTCAGTACGAAATAACGGCGTAATTCATAAGGAGGACCTACCATGATTACTAAATCGGAAACGAAAACTTTAATCTTATCCTTTGCCGACAATGCAGGCAAAAAAATCAACTACACCTTACAGCGACCGAAGGCCGACTTGGATAAGGAGAGCGTTGATAAGGCTGTTGCCGACATCTTAAATGCTAAAGTATTCGCCACTGGAACGGGCGACTTATCCTCCCTGCAGGAAAGCCGAATCGTAACCCGCAAGGTCGAAGCCTTCGCATAAGAAAGAGACTGTATCTGCGACTCTTTCGAAAAGAGAACATCTTGTAACGAAAGAAGTGATTATTCATGCAAGCCCATTGGGATACGACAGCGTGTATCCGTCATGCACGCCGCGGTTGTACTGAATCGAAAGAACGACTCCTCACTCGATACACACCCCTCATTTTGAGTCAAGTTCGTCGTTACGCTTCTTCCTTCCCCACTCATGCCGACGCTTACCAGACAGCCGTGACAGCAGCATTGCATTGCATCATGGCCTGTCCCTTAGACGGCGACAAGCCTTTCGCTTATTATTTGAAAGCTTTTGTTCGTCAGGCCTTACGACGTGAACATCTGGCCGCCTGTCGCGACCGTTTCTACACTGCCGTTTCCGTCTTGACAACGGACGGAGAGGAAACGGACCTGCCGGAGGTAACCGATCCGAATCCTCTGAGCAGACCGGAAGAGTCCTTTATTCTTCGTCATGACGACCAAAAGGCCTTGCTCAATCATTTGACTCACGAAGAAAGGTATGTTCTCGTCCATTGCTGCATAGAGGGCTTTACGGAAACGGCCGTCGCCCGTCGCCTCGGCTGTAGTCAGGCTAAGGTAAGCCGTCGTCTGCACAAGGCTAAGGAAAAGGTTCGGTCCGCCTGTCGTGCCAAGATATAGCTGTATCCTTGCAAAATATCATCACTTTTCGTATAAGAACGTAAAAGGAAGCTCTCCCGGTTCCGCACCCGGAGAGCTTCCTTTTTTGCAAAAAATCTCCCCTGCCTAAACAAGGGAGATTTTCGTTTATAAGAAATCTTACTGTTCGATTTCCGATACGACACCGGCACCTACCGTACGGCCGCCTTCGCGAATAGCGAAACGCAACCCTACTTCGATAGCAATCGGCGTGATCAATTCAACTTCCATTTTTACGTTATCGCCGGGCATGCACATTTCTACGCCTTCCGGCAACTGGATAACGCCCGTTACGTCCGTCGTTCTGAAGTAGAACTGGGGACGATAGTTCGTGAAGAACGGCGTATGACGGCCGCCTTCATCTTTCGTCAATACGTATACCTGTGCTTTGAACTTCGTGTGCGGATGAATGGAACCGGGCTTTGCCAATACCTGGCCGCGTTCGATTTCTTTACGGTCTACACCACGGAGCAAAGCACCGATGTTGTCGCCTGCTTCTGCCATGTCGAGGAGCTTACGGAACATTTCTACGCCCGTTACAACCGTCGATTTTGCTTCTGCCTGCATACCTACGATTTCTACCGTATCGCCGACTTTTACCGTTCCGCGTTCTACACGGCCCGTTGCTACCGTACCGCGACCCGTAATGGTGAATACGTCTTCGACAGGCATCAAGAACGGCTGATCCGTCGGGCGGTCAGGCGTCGGAATGTAGTCATCAACAGCATCCATCAATTCGAGAATCGCTTTTTTAGCATCTTCGTCGCCTTCGAGAGCTTTCAATGCCGAACCTACTACGATGGGAATTTCATCGCCGGGGAAATCGTAGGAGCTGAGAAGTTCACGAACTTCCATTTCTACGAGTTCAATCAATTCCGGATCGTCAACCTGGTCCGCTTTATTCAAGAATACAACCATAGCCGGTACGCCTACCTGACGTGCCAGGAGGATGTGTTCACGCGTCTGCGGCATGGGGCCGTCAGCTGCCGATACTACGAGGATAGCCCCGTCCATCTGTGCTGCGCCGGTGATCATGTTCTTTACATAATCGGCATGGCCCGGGCAGTCAACGTGTGCATAGTGGCGTTTGTCTGTCTGATATTCTACGTGTGCCGTATTGATCGTAATACCGCGTTCACGTTCTTCCGGTGCTTTATCGATGTTAGCATAGTCGGAGAATTCAGCATAGCCTTTTTCGGACAATACTTTCGTAATTGCTGCCGTCAATGTCGTTTTGCCGTGGTCAACGTGACCGATCGTGCCGATATTGACATGGGGTTTGGTTCTTTCGTATTTTTCTTTTGCCATTGTACATTTCCTCCTTCACTAGGAAAGCGTTTGTATATATTTCTACATAGATGGGAAAATTTCAGAAATCTTCTCCGTCATATAGAAATAACCCCGAATTAACGAGGTTATTTGTGTGTGGTGGCGGCTCGGAGATTCGAACTCTGGACACTGCGGGTATGAACCGCATGCTCTAGCCAACTGAGCTATGCCGCCATGTATGGAGCTAGTGACCGGGATTGAACCGGTGACCTTATCCTTACCAAGGATACGCTCTACCGACTGAGCTACAACAGCTTAAATACCGTCAAAAGCTTTAATTTTGTTTGCCCTTAGGCAAAAAAAATATGGTTGCGGGGGCAGGACTTGAACCTACGACCTTCGGGTTATGAGCCCGACGAGCTACCAACTGCTCCACCCCGCGACGATAATGGTGGTGGGAGAAGGATTCGAACCTTCGAAGGCGGACGCCGGCAGATTTACAGTCTGCTCCCTTTAGCCACTCGGGAATCCCACCGCAAATTCTGGAGCCGACAATAGGATTCGAACCTACGACCTACTGATTACAAGTCAGTTGCTCTACCAACTGAGCTATGTCGGCATCTCTCACAGAACATAATCAATTATAGCCAATATTTTTTTATCTGTCAACAGGTCCCGCAACATTTCATATCACCTTCCCGGACGCCTTCTTCAAGTCGATCGGTACCCGTCACCTCACCTCTTATTCTTTTTTATATACCATTATATGCATACTTTTATATAGTTTCACGTTGTCCTTGCACGAGTACGAAATTTCGAAATCGTTCAACAACGGGAAGCATAGGATGCTGCTTATGAACAGCCATGTACAGGTAGCGACGATCCGTCTTGTCGGCAATAGGAATTCGTTCAACCGCATAGTGCTTTAGTAAATAAAAATCCGGCATAATGGCTAATCCGTAGCCTGCCGCCACAAAACCCGCCATGGCATTGTCTTCTTCTATATGGCAGACTACATGCGGATGAGCATCGGCCCGTTCCAACAGAGTCTCTACCGTCGCATGCATGCCGCTTCCTGCATGAAAGTGAATAAAAGGATACGGCTCTATTTCCTTTAACGACACGGACGCCCTTTTTGTCAGGACATGATTTTCAGGTACAACTACCACAAGGCGTTCTTCCGCAATGGGATAAAACATAATTTCCGGTTCATCGGCTACAGAAGAGCAAAAAATCATATCCGTCTGTTCATCTTTTAAACTCTTTATCAATTCACGCGTCGTTCCTTGTGTAAAGTTAAACTCTATATCTTTATTACCTTCCATGCCATGAAAGCTTGTAATCATATCGGGAACCATCGTATATCCCATAGTATAAACAAAGCCGAGATTAATCGTTCCCTTGTCGGGACGAGTATAGGCTTTCATGACCTGAAGGCCTCGATTCAACTCTTCCAGCGATTTAGTCACATAGGGATAAAACATCTTCCCGTACTTGGTCAGGAAAATATTGCGCCCTTTTTTTTCAAAAAGCCGAACGCCCATTTCTTTTTCCATATCTCGAATGGCACGATTTAAGCTGGGTTCCGTAATATAGAGAAGTTCAGCTGCCCTTCGGTAATGTTCTGTTTCCGCTAAGACCGAAAAATACTCAAGTTGTTTTAAATTCATCGTATCGCCCCTCATTTACAAATAAATCAATAGTATTTATCTATTAATACCGTTTAATAAACTATTAATTTTCTCGAATAAATGACACAATCAGTTTTTCTGCAAAGGCATAGATTGGGTACTTGCTATATTTATATTTTATAAAGCTATGAACTCCATACATTTTTCGTCGCTTTTTGAAATAAACTATGCGTTTATCATATCATAATTAATAGTTTTTTTGAACGAAATCACAAGAAATAAAAGCATTGTTGTTAATCTTTCTGACTCGTATAATAATCACGAAAAGAACGATTTGTTCTGTTTTTCACTTTTATTTTTCGGACTGTAAGGAGGTTCACATCATATGAGCAAGCATTTTCCTCATATTTTTGAACCCTTCACGGTAAAACGCACAACCTTCAGAAATCGTGTCGTTATGCCGCCGATGGGCTCAAACTACGCTACCTACTCCGGTGAAGTATCGGAAGAAATGAAAGATTACTACGGCCTGCGGGCTCGTGGCGGCACGGCCCTGATTACGGTAGAAAACGCCTGTATCGACTTTCCCCTTGCTACGAACGGTACAAAACAGTTGCGTATCGACGGGAAACAGTTTATGCCCGGTCTTTTCGAATTGACCGAACGCATTCATAAATACGGAGCCCTCGCTTCCATCCAGTTAAACCACGCAGGTGCTTCGGCTTACCCCGAACGTCTCGGCGGCTTACAGTCCGTTTCGTCTTCGTCCGTACCTTCTAAAGAAGGCAACCCGGCTCCTCGTCCGTTAACAAAGCAGGAAATCCTGAATATCGTTCAGAAATACGCCGATGCGGCAGAACGTGCTATCGGTGCCGGTTTCGACATGGTCGAAATCCACGGCGGTCACTCGTATCTGCTCGATCAGTTCCTTTCTCCCTTGTACAACAAGCGTACAGATGAATTCGGCGGATCGTATGAAAACAGAGCCCGCTTTGCCCGTCTTGTCGTAGAGGCCGTTCGTGCCCGCGTAGGTAAATGGGTTCCCATTTCCTTTCGTATTTCCGCTGACGAATTTATTGAAGGCGGCAACACCTTGGAAGACACCTTGCAACTTCTCGAATACATCGTTCCGGAAGTGGATATTATCAGCGTATCGGCAGCCGTAAACGACTCTATTCAATACCAAATCGATAAATGTGATTTACCCGATGCGTGGAGAGCTTACTTATCCGAAAGCGTAAAGAAAAAGTTCGGCAAGCCCGTAATCCTGTCCGGCAATATCCGCAATCCGCAGATCGCCGATGACATCATCGCTCAGGGAAAAACGGATTTTATCGCCATCGGCCGCGGCCTCATTGCCGATCCCGATTGGGCTAATAAAGCTCGCCTCGGCGAAACGGATCGCATTCGTAAGTGTATCAGCTGTAATATCGGCTGTGCCGATCACCGTATTGCCAAATCCAAACCGCTGCGTTGTACTATTAACCCGTCCGTTATCGGCGGTGAAGTTTATAAGCGTCAAAAAGTGACACGTCCCTTACATGTCGTCGTCATCGGTGCCGGTACAGCCGGCCTGGAAACCGCTTGTACAGCCGCCGAAGTAGGTTGCACGGTCACGGTTTTGGAAAAACGCAATGAAGTAGGCGGTATGGCTCGCCGTATTGCTCGCTTCCCCGAAAAGACACGTATCGAAGATTTCCCGGCCTATTTGGAAAAACGAGCTGCCGCTCTGCCGAATTTGGAAATTCGTTTGAATACGGAAGCAACGAAAGAACTGCTTGATGAATTGAAGCCGGATATTCTTTACAGTGCTACCGGTTCCGATCCCATGTTACCGCCTATCGAAGGACTCCGTGAACTGACAGATGCCGAAGGTTCGGATATTCGTTCCGTTGAAGGCTTCATGTCCAACATTCCTTTCTACGAAAAGAATGCGGAAGGCAAAAAAGTTGTTATCATCGGTGCCGGTGCCGTCGGCCTGGACGTTATGGAATTTTTCACCTTACGCAAAGCCGATGTTACGGTCATTGAAATGATGCCCGCTTTCGGCAAGGACTTGGATGTAGTTTCCAAATCGACCTTCCATGAACTTTTGATCAAGCACCCCGTGAATATGCATTTGGGTACGGCTCTCCAAAAGGTCAACCCCCACTCCTTCGTAGCTGCAAAAGACGGCGTAACACAGGAATATCCCTTCGACTACGGCTTCATCTGCATGGGACTCGTACCGGCTATTCCTAAGGATAATCCGTTTGAAACCTATGCCCGCGAACACGGCATTCCCTTTGATAATATCGGCAACAGCCGCAAAACGGGACAGATTATGCACGGCACCGAATCGGGTCGCAATATTATCAATACCATTGATGCCATGGGCGGCTTTGATTTATAAGACGCACAAACAGACCGGAACGGCCCTATAAGGGCCGTCTCGGGCCTGTGCATTATCGACTTTAACGGCGTTTATTTTGCCGTACAAAGTGAATTTTCACACATATATAAGTATTCTATTATTTTTTCGGGAGGTATTATTATGGGAAAAATAGCTATTACGGAACGCGTTACGGGACATACGGAATTAATCGGTTTAATCGCTTACCCCATTCGCCACAGCATGTCACCGACGATGCATAATGAAGCTTTTAAAAAGTTGGGACTTGACTATGTTTACGTTTGCTTTGAAGTAGACAACAGCACCTTGGAAGATACGGTAAAGGGCTTACGTGCCATGAAGGTTCGCGGCTGGAACGTCTCCATGCCGAACAAAGGGCCTATTACTCAGTATTTGGACAAACTCTCCCCCGTTTCTCAAATCGTCGGTGCCTGCAACACGGTCGTTAACGATAACGGCGTCCTGACCGGCACAATTACGGACGGAACAGGTGCCATGCGTTCCTTAAAAGAAGAAGGCGTTGAGTACGTAGGCAAGAAGATGACCATCGTCGGTGCCGGCGGTGCCGCTACGGCTATTCTCGTTCAGGCAGCTCTCGACGGTGTTCGCGAAATTGCCGTCTTCAACCGTCGGGATGAATTTTTCCCGAAGGCTGAAAAGGTCGTGGCTCAGTTGAACGAACAGACTGAATGCAAGGTGACCTTATACGACTTGGCTGATCACCCTTCGCTTAAGCGTGAATTGGACAGCAGCGACATTTATATTGACGGCACATCGTGCGGCATGAAACCGCTGGAAGGCGTCGTAGCCATTCCCGACAAATCATACTTGCACAAGGAACTCGTAGTTATGGATACGGTATATGTACCGCATCAGACGGAGTTGATGCGTTGGGCCGACGAAGTAGGTTGCAAAAACTTTAACGGTCTCGGCATGATGCTTTATCAAGGTGCTGAAGCCTTCAAACTCTGGACCGGCAAGGACATGCCCGTTGATTTCATCAGAGACGTTTTATTCTAAGCTACGCGACATAAAAGGAGATTTATCACTATGGAACAAACCCGTTCTTATCGCCCCTTATGCCTGAGTCTGTATCTCAACTATTTCGTACACGGCATCGGCGTATTGATTCTCGCCCAAAACATGGACTCCCTTGCTGCACGTTGGGGCAGTTTAGCCGACGTCATGAGCGTCATCGGCATGCTCGGTATCGGCCGACTCATCGTTCTTTTCGTATCGGGCAAATTATCCGACAAATACGGTCGTAAACCCTTCGTTCTTTTGGGCATGATTACCTACATTGCCTTTTTCCTCGGCATTTTAGTCAGCCCCACAACGGCTGTTGCCTGCGTCTTCGGGATTTTGGCAGGTATTGCCAACTCCTTCCTCGATGCCGGTACGTATCCGGCATTGATCGAATCGTACCCCGAAAGTGCCAGCACGGTTACGGTACTTTTGAAAGCCTTCATTTCGGCAGGTCAATTCCTTTTGCCTCTCTTCATCGGCGTCCTCGTCATGATGAACGCTTGGTACGGCTGGTCCTTTATCGTAGCTGCCGTTATCTTGGCTCTGAACTTTGTTATTATGCTGAAAATGGGCTTCCCTGCCATGAATCGGGTAGGCAACAGTGACAAAAATGACGCTTCGGAAGCTCCCGTAGAAGCCCCGAAATCCAAATGGTACCTTGAAGGTATTTGCTTCGTACTGTACGGCTATATTTCTCAGGCTACTTTTTATCTCATCAGTCAGTGGCTTACAAAGTACGGTGTTGCCGTGGCTCAAATGCCGGACTTGGCAGCTCGTTCCTTAATGAGCTACTACTCCATCGGTTCTTTGGCTTGCGTCTTCTTCACCGCCTTCATTACGAAAAAAGGCGTTCGCCCCATTACACTTCTTGTTGTATACACTCTGATATCCACCTTGGCTATCGGCGGTCTGTATTACTATCCGTCCGCTTCCATGGCTCCGATTCTCTCGGCGGTCGTAGGCTTCTCCGCTGCCGGCGGCGTTATGCAGCTCGGTTTGGTTATGATGACGGAAATGTTCCCCAAAGGCAAGGGTACTATGACCGGTATTTTCTATACTACCGGCTCCATTGCTTCCTTTACCATTCCCGTTGTTACAGGGTATATGGCCGATAGCGGTATCAACTCCATCATGGGGCTCGATGCGGCC
>OGCU01000519.1_pt1 | contig 17163 bp, 9 predicted proteins | sample 1570251 | NCBI WGS metagenome assembly OGCU01 (sample SAMEA2582182, study PRJEB24529) | metagenome | biome: Human gut stool | place: China | collected 2011
TTGATAGATTGGCAAAGGTTGTACAAAAATCTGTGAAAGCTCTTAATGATGTACTTGATGAGGGACTTCCACTACACCCTCTTGAAGAACAAAGAGAATCAGTAAGAGATTGGAGACAGATTGGATTAGGGATACTAGGTGTAGGGGATCTTTTAATAAAAATAGGAATGAAGTATGGCTCACCAGAATCTTTAGAATTTTGTGATAAAATAGCTAAAGTTATAGTAGATAATGCATTGAAAGCAAGTGCACTTTTGGCTAAAGATTTTGGAGCATACCCTAAATATAAAGCTGATAAAGTATTAAAATCAGAATTTCTTTTGGAAAATGCAAGTATAGAAACACTTGAATTAATAGAAAAATATGGGCTTAGAAATTCACAACTTTTGACTATAGCTCCTACAGGATCAATAGGAACAATGTTAGAAACAAGTACAGGTATAGAGCCTAATTTTGCATTTTCTTATGTAAGAAAAACAGAAAGCCTACATGGAGAAGATGTATTTTACAAGGTATTTATTCCAATTGCTAAAAAATATATGGAAGAAAATAACATTACAGATGAAGAAGATTTACCAGAATATTTTGTAACTGCTCAAAGTCTTAATCCATATGATAGAATAAAAATGCAGGGAGTATGGCAAAAGAGAATAGATGCAAGTATTTCATCAACAATTAATCTTGTGAATAAAGTTTCTGTTGAAGAAGTGGAAAAACTATATTTAGAAGCTTGGAAAAATGGACTTAAAGGTATGACAATATATAGAGCTGGTTGTGACAGAGAAGGGATACTTACTGTAACACCAAAAGCAGAAAAGAAAATTGAAGAGTTAGCATTACCAGCTATACCTAGAGGAGAATTAAAACCAATAGCTCAAGATACTATTTACTATCCAACAACTATGAGAATAGGTTGTGGAAAACTTAAAGTAATGATAGGTTATTCACCAAGTGAAAGAGCTATTCAAGATTTATATGTAATAAGAAGTGGAGTAGGTGGCTGTGAGAAGAATATTCAGGCAGTGGCAATATATATGTCAGGAATACTTAGACTAGGTGGAAACTTATTCATGCTGGAAAAAGCAATAGCAGGAGTAAGTGGTTGTACATCATTTGCTGTGGCTAGAAGTAAGAATCAGGAAATAAGTAAAGGAAATACATGTCCATCTGCTATACTTAATATTCTTAAAAATTTTGAGAAGGATATGGGATTAGATGCACATGAAAAAGCTATACAAAAAATAGATGAAGAGGAAAGAAAAGAGATAGAAGAAATTAGTGAGAGAGAAGCAGATTATGTAACTCGTTGTCCTGAATGTGGAGAGATAATAGATGTTACTGGAGGTTGCTACACTTGCAGAAGCTGTGGTTTTTCTAAATGTGAATAATAAAAATTACTAAGGGTGATTCAGAATTTAATTTTGAATCCCCTTTTTTGTTTGTATATTAAAAAAGTTTTTATGGTATAGGAAAAAATAACTTCTTTATATATTTTGATTTAGATATTAATTATGATGATAAAAAAATTACTATAGACTATTAATAAAAAATTATTTGCTGTTTTTGTAGAAATATTACAGAAATATTTAAAGATGGAAGCTCTAGTAGTCCACAAGAATGAACACAGCGTAGGATTAAATATTAAGTATATACTTGAATTAGAAAATGGAATATTGTCTGATGTAAAAGGAAGCTGCAGTGTAGAAAGAGATTCACATGCTGGAAATGGAAAGAACAAAACAAAAGGTGAATGAGATAGCAGGGCCAGATGGTCTTTTTTGTGAGAAACAATTGTAAAATAAGCATAATTATTTTAGGGAAATAGATATATGAAGTTAGTAAAAAAATCCTTTGTGATTCTTTTATTTTTTATGCAACCATAGGTAGACAAAAAGTATCAGATGGTTGGTAGTATGGAAAGATAGAAAATGATAAAATAAAATATCTTCTGAAAATAAAAATTCAGGAAGTTTGACAGAATACAGAATGCACATAAAGAAGAATCAGATAAAATTTTAAAAATTATATTTCTCTTTATAATTTATCTGTATCTTTAAAATTGATAATGTGATTACAGCATTTTTTCCTACCTTACTTTTTACTAATTTCAATGGTATAATAATAGCAAATAATGAATAGATGTTGGTGAAAAAGTTAATGAAAAAAGAAGCGAAAAGACTGCTTAAAGAAATATATGGATATGAAGATTTTAGAGAGGGACAAAAGGTAATAGTATCTTCAGTTCTTCAAAGAAGAGATACTCTTGGAGTGATGAGTACTGGTGGAGGAAAATCAATATGCTATCAGATACCAGCTCTTCTTTTTAAGGGAATAACAATAGTTATTTCACCATTGATTTCTTTAATGAAAGATCAGGTGGATACTTTAAAACTTTTAGGAATAAAAAGTGTATATATAAATTCTACTTTGTCCAGAGAAGAATATTCTGAGGCTATGCAGAAAATAAGAAACGGCAGTGCAAAGATAATATATATAGCACCTGAACGCCTTGCTAATGAAAAGTTTGTTTCTTTTATAAAAAAACTGGATATAGCTATGATAGCTGTAGATGAAGCACATTGTATTTCTCAATGGGGACATGATTTTAGAAAAAGTTATTTGGAAATTCCCAATTTTGTAAAAAAAATAGGAAAGCCAATACAAATATTAGCTCTTACAGCAACAGCAACTTCTGAAGTAAGACAGGATATAGAAGAAAAACTTGAAATGAAAAATCCTTTCAGTTATGTTGCAGGTTTTGATAGAGAAAATATCTTTTTTAAAGTAGTAAAAAATGTAGTTGCAGAAGCATATATAGTTGATTATTTGAAAAAGGCTCCTAAAAAATCTGGAATAATTTATGCTTCTACTAGAAAAGAAGTAGACAGTCTGTATGCCTATCTTGAACTTAGAGAATTTAGTGTTGGAAAATATCATGCAGGACTTACAGAAAAAGAAAGAAAAGATTTTCAGGAAAAGTTCATTAAAGATGAGATAAAAATAATGATAGCAACCAATGCCTTTGGTATGGGAATAGATAAATCCAATGTAAGATTTGTACTTCATAGAAATATTCCAAAAGATATGGAGAGTTATTATCAGGAAGCTGGACGTGCTGGGAGAGATGGAGCTCCTGCTGAAGCAGTTTTAATGTATTTTGAAGAAGATGTAGGCACACAGGAATATCTTATAGAAATGAATGAGGAAACTGAAAATAGTTTAAAAAAAGAAAAGAGAGAAAAACTTGATAAGATGGTGGAATATGCCTATCTTGAAAGCTGCTATAGAGAATATATATTAAAGTATTTTGGAGATAAAAGAATAAAAAATTATTGTGGAAAATGTGGAAACTGTAAATCTTTTAAAAATGTTGAAGATCTTACTGTGGAAGCTCAAAAAATACTTTCTTGTATAGGAAGAGCAAAGGAAAGCATAGGAATATCTACTTTGACAAATATTCTCGTAGGAAAATCAGATACAAAAATGGATAAGAAAGAATATCACAAATTATCTACTTTTGGAATAATGCAGGAAAGAGAAAGGGAATGGATTGAAGAATTTATAAATTTTTTAATATCAGATGGATATCTTGAGCAAAGTGCAGGAAGTTTTCCAGTTCTCAGACTTAATGAGAGGGCAAGGAAAGTTTTAAAAAATGAAACTTCTGTTTTCAGAAGAATAGATGAAAAAGTAACATTTGATTATTATGAAAGAGAAAAAGTAGCTCCATATATAGTATTCTCAGATTTAACACTTATGGAACTGGCAGAGAAAAAACCTAAAAACAGATGGGATATGTTGAAAATAAGAGGAATAGGAAACCAGAAATTTAAAAACTATGGGGAAGAATTTTTAAAGGTTATAAATAGTTTTTCAGATGAAGATATGGAGATTATCAGACTAGAAAGTATAGTTGAAGATAAATATCTGGAAGAATCTAAACTGGAAGACTTAAAAAATAAATTAAATATAGATATAAGTTCAGAAAAATTAAGAGAAATTTTAATTAAGTCATTATTTAGTTAGAACATTAAGGAGGTTACGATGAAAAAAATATTGGCATTTCTTGTTTTATTGACTATGCTTGGGTGCAATGAGGGAGGTAAAACAACAGAACAAACAACTGAACCAAAAACAACAATAGAAGTAGTAAAAACAGAAAATACAGTGGTGACACCACCGGCAAAAGAAACAGAGTTGAAAATTTTGGAGGTGTCAACTTCATCAGGGGAAAAACCTAATATTGAAATAACTCTTTCTGACGAAATAGGACTTAATAGTGATATAGACGCTTACATAAAAGTTGATGGGGAAACAGGTTTTGATATAATCAAAATGAAAAATAAAATAATCATAAGAGGTGATTTTTCTACTGGGGAAACATATCAAATAGGGATTTTGAAAGGTTTAAAATCTAAAAATGGAACTGTATTAAAGGAAGACTTTAATACAACAGTGGCTTTTAGAGAGATAGAACCTAAAATAGCTTTTTCAAATGAAGGAATAATACTTCCAGCTGTAAATGATAAAAGAATAAGTTTTAAATCTCTTAATGTAAAAAAAGTAAATGTAAAAGTTAAGAAAGTTTATGAAAATAATACAACTCAATTTTTACAAAATCTTGTATTTAAAGGAAATGGAAATGTATTTAATTATGCAATGCAGGGAGATTTTTATAGAATAGGAGATGTTCTCTTTGAAAAGGAATATGAATTAAATAATCTTAAAAATAAATGGATTCAGACTGAAATTGAATTAGGAAGTCTTGTAGACTATAAGGGATTTTTTATAGTAGAATTATCATTTGATAAAGATGGAATAGACTATACTTTTCCTGAAGGTGTAGAAAGTTGGCAGCAATACAGCTTCTTTGAGAATAATGGAAAAATAGGAAAAGTAATTTTACTTTCAGATATGGGAATTTTGGCACAAAAAACTAAAGATCAATATCTGGTAACTGTTACTGATGTTGCAAAAAACAGCGTTGTAAAAGGTGCCAAAGTAAAGGCAGTAACTTTTAATAATCAGTTGATAGAAGAAAAAACTACTGATGAAAATGGAGAAGTAACTTTTGATGGAAAAGATAAGATTTTCTATATTGTCAGTGAGTTGGGAGAAGAGAAATCTATATTAAAATTAAACGATTCTCTTTTATCATATGATGGTTTTGCTGTAGATGGTATATATGCAACTGCAGGTGTAAAAAGTTTTATGTATACAGACAGAGGAATATATAGACCGGGAGATGACATATATCTTTCTATAATAGCCAGAAATGGTGACAATAGTTTTCCAGAAAACCACCCTGTTAAATTAAATATCTATACTCCAACTGGGAAAAAGTTTGTAGAAAATTATGTTTTAAATAATGGAAAAAATGGTTTTTATACATATTCTTTCAAAACTAATTTAGATTCTGAAACTGGTATCTGGAGAGTAGAAGCTCAGGTAGGAAGCACTACATTTAGAAAAGATATTCCTGTGGAAACTATAGTTCCATATAAAATAAAGGTTAATGTTGATGCACCTAAAGTAGTGGATATAAATGAAACAAATAATTTTGAAGTAAAAGTTGCTTCTGATTATCTTTTTGGTGCACCAGGAAGCGACCTCAGATTTAACAGTGAATTGCAGATAAGAGAAGAAAATATAAGATTTGAAAAATTTAAAAACTATACTTTTACAAATCCTACATCGTACAATTTTTATCATAGAGATTATAAAGAAGGGGTACTAAACAGCGAGGGAAAAGGAACTATAAACTTTGATATAGCTAAGGTTACTCCTAAGAATATAAACTTAATAGGAACTATCACTACTAAAGTGTTAGAAACAGGAGGAAGACCTGTTTTAGACAGAAGTGTTGTAACATTGAAAAAATTTGATACATATGTAGGAATGGAAATTCCATCTGACAGATATATGAAGAGTGGAGATAAAGTAAATCTTCAAGTTATAGCAGTATCAAGTGATGGAGAAAAACTTGTTCCAGGAAGAAGAATGAAATATAGAATATACAAGAATGAGTATTCTTGGTGGTGGGACTATAGTGATTATGGAATTTTCCTGAAATCAATAAAAACAGATACAAATACTACTTTTGTTCATGAGCAGGAGTTTGTTTCAGGAGATAAACCATATATTATAGATTACCCAATAGATGGAACAGGAGAAATATTTGTAGAAGTTGAAGACTTAGAAACTGAACAAAGTACTGGGGTAAATCTTTATGTAAGTACTTGGATGGATCCTAGTGTAAGTAAAAAAGTGGATAAACTTAAAATGGAAACTGATAAAAAATCTTATAATATAGGTGATAAAGCTAAGATTATATATGAAGGAGAAAAGGGAGCTAAAGCCCTGATAACTATAGAAAAATCTGGTCAAATAGTAAAAAGATATTGGAAAGATGTTAATAACATCAAAAATGAGGAAGAAATAGAAATTACTGAGGGAATGTTCCCTAATGCCTATGTAAGTATCTCTTTATTCCAAGACTATAACAACTTCACAAATGACAGACCATTAAGATTATATGGTGCAGTACCTCTAATGGTAAAAAATGAGGCTACTAAACTTAATTTAGAATTGAACACACCAAAAGAATTAAGACCAAATGAAAAATTCAGTGTAAAAGTTAAAAATAAAGCTGGTACTCCAATGGAATATACAGTAGCAGTCGTAGATGAAGGACTTTTAGATATAACAGCATTTAAAACTCCAGATCCTTGGAATTATTTTTATCAGAAAGAAGCTCTTCAAATAATGACTTATGATAACTATAATGAAATTATTGGAAAAACTTTTGGAGAGGTACATCAAGTATTGAAGACTGGAGGAGGAGAATTCCTATCTGAAATGTCAGCAATGGATAAAGCTAGAAATAAACAGATGGGACTTGAAGAGGCTCAAAGATTTAAACCAGTGGCAATGTTTAAAGGAGTTCTTACTACTAATGACAAGGGAGAAGGGGAAGTAGAATTTACAATGCCTAACTATATGGGTTCTGTAAGAGTTATGGTAATTGGAGCAGATAAGGGAATGTATGGAAGAGCTGAATCTACAATTACTGTAAAAGCGCCAATAGTTATGAATGCTTCACTTCCAAGAACATTAAAGGTTGGAGATGAATTTAAGGTTCCAGTAGAAATTTTTGCCTTGGAAGATGACCTTGGAGAGATAACTGTAAGCATCAATTTCAATGGAGAAACAAAAACTGAAAAATTCACTTTGAAAAATAAAGAGAAGAAGACAGTATATTTTACAGAAAAAGTTCCAAATAAAATAGGAGCAGATAAAATAACTATAAGTGCAAAATCTAATAAATATAATTATGAAGAGGTCACTGATATAGATATAAATTCAAATAATCCATATATTTATTTGAATGACATAAAGACTGTACCAGGTGGAAAGGAAGTTACATTCAATGCACCAAAAGATTCAATAGAAGGAAGCGTAGAAAGTACATTGACTATATCAAGTTCACCTATACTGGCTATAGACCAAAGACTTAAATGGCTTATCAGATATCCATATGGTTGTGCAGAACAGACTACATCAAGTGTACTTCCTCAATTATTTATAAAAGAGTTGTCTTCTGAAAATGCTTTTGATAAGAAGAGAATAACTGCTAATATTAATTCAGGTATTACTAGATTATCAAAATTCCAGCTTTATGATGGTTCATTTGCATACTGGCCAGGAAATAGAGATGCAGATTTATGGGTAACTAACTATATAGGACAGTTTTTAATAAGTGCAAAAGAAAATGGATACTATGTACCAGAAGATATGTACAGCAGATGGCTGGATTTCAGCAAGAAGCAAAGTAAAATAGCAGGAGCAGATTTAGATAGAAAAGCATATACTTTATACTTGTTAGCATCAGCTGGTTCTCCTGAGATAAGTGAAATGAATCTTATATATGAAAATTATATGGGAAGTCTTTCTATAACAAGCAAATGGTATATGGCAGCAGCATACAAATTGATTGGAGAAGATAAGATAGCAGTAGATATTGCTAATTCACTTCCAATAACTGTACCTGAATATGATCATGATTACTATAGATATTCTTATGGTTCTAATTTGAGAGATAAAGCTATCATACTTGGAGCATACTACAAAGTATATGGAAAAATAGAAGAAAAATTATATAATGATATACTTCAGGCACTTCAATCACAAAGCTGGCTGTCTACTCAAAGTACAGGGTATTCTTTGATGACTATAGCTGAAATGGTAAAATCAGGAGCTAAAGAAGAAGTATCTGGAACTATAGAAATAGATGGACAGTTAAAAAGATTTACAACTAAAAATGGAATTTATACAGAATCAATTTCTGATAAAGTAGGAAATATCAAAATAGTTTCTGGAAATTCAAAAGATATGTTTGTTAATTACTATTGGGAAGGAGTTCCTGTAAATTATGAAGGTGAAAATATTGCTAAAAATATCAAGATAGAAAGAAAATTCTATGATATAAATGGAGCAGAAATAGATCCTAAATCTTTAACTTCAGGAACAACATTCTGGCTGGAGGTAAAAGTACTTCCTGCTGACAATGTAAGAGGATATTTCTATATTAATGAAGTAGCATTGACACAAGTTCTTCCTACAGGTTGGGAAATAGAAAATGTAAGAGCATTGAAACAGCAGTATCCAGAATGGGTAAAAAGCAGAATGGCAAATACTAATATAGATTATGAGGATATCAGAGATGACAGAGTAATGTGGTTCTTTGACTTTGATAACTACAACAGAACAGGAAACAGCTTCTTTATTAAAGTAAATACTGTAACAGTAGGAAAATATAAATTCCCAGGAACTATGGCAGAAGCTATGTATGATAAAAATTATGAAGCTTACTTAAAAGGATTTGAAGTAGAGGTTAAATAATGAAAAAAAGATATCTGATATTTTCAGGGATTGTTCTAAGTGGAATTTTATTTACCTCATGGACATATTTAAAATATGATACTAAAAAGATACAGAGTACATTTGAAGAGAGATACAGTCAGGTAGTTTTAGATGATAAAGATGATATTCTGGGAGTCTATCTCAATAAAAATGAACAATGGCATTTGAAAAGTACAGATAAAGTACCTGAAAAATTAAGAGAAGCAGTTTTGAATTATGAAGATAAAAATTTCTACTCTCATAGAGGGGTAGATATGAAAGCAGTGGTCAGAGCTGTGAGAGATAATGTACTTCAGAGAAGAAGAACAGGAGCAAGCACTGTAACTATGCAGGTAGCAAAAGTTCTTGAACCGAAGCAAAGGAGTTATTTTAATAAATACAGAGAGATGATTTATGCATTAAAGATAGAAAAGGAATTTACTAAAGATGAAATTTTATCAATGTATTTAAATAATGCTCCTTATGGTGGAAATATTGTAGGTTATAAAACAGCTTCACTTCTATATTTTCAAAAAAATCCAAATGAACTTACTTGGGCAGAGGGGGCACTGTTAGCAGTGCTCCCTAATTCTCCCGGACTTATGCATGTGGAAAAAAATAGAGATAGGCTTATAAATAAAAGAAATGCTCTTTTGAAAAAACTGCTTGAAAGAGGAGTTATTGATGAAAAGCAGTATGCTTTATCTAAGATGGAGCCTATTCCTGAAAAAAGATATAAATTTAAATCTCTTGCCCCTCATCTTACGAGAAGATTAACACAGGAGAGCAGTGAAAAAATAATCAGCAGTACTATCAACAGCCAGCTTCAAGAAAAAATAGAAAAGGTTGTAAAGGATTATTCTGAATATTTAAAAGGTGAAGGAATAGGAAATGCAGCTGTATTAGTAGTAGATAATAAAACTTATGAGGTAAAGGTATATATAGGTTCACAAAATTTTTATGATTTTTCTACTAACGGACAGGTAGATGGAGTAATAGCTAAAAGATCTCCAGGATCTGTTTTAAAGCCCTTTCTTTATGCTTTGGTAATAGATGAAGGAATAGCTGCTCCAGAATCAAAAATACCTGACATTCCACTATATTTTTCAAATTTCAGTCCTCAGAATGCCAGTAAAAAATATTATGGTTTGATTGAAATGAGAGAAGCACTTATAAAATCATTAAATATTCCATTTGTATCACTATTGAAGGAATATAAAGATGAGAGGTTTTTCTATTTTTTGAAAGAAGTTTTAGACTTCAAGGATAATAATCCTTCAAGATATGGACTTTCTCTTATACTTGGTACTAAAGAACTCAGTGTGGAAAATATAGCTAAACTATATACAGGACTGGGAAATTATGGGGATTTTAAAGAATTGAAATATATAAGAGATGGACAGGAAGAAAAAGGAAACCAGTTGATATCCAGAGGGGCAGCTTATCTTACACTGGATACTATAAGACAGCTGGAAAGACCAGGTCTTGAAAGTATGTATAGAGAAAAAAATCCTGTTTCATGGAAAACTGGAACAAGCTACGGAAGAAGAGATGGCTGGGCAGCTGGGGTTACTCCAGACTGGACAGTAGTAGTATGGGTAGGAAATTTTACTGGTGAAGGCAACAGCAATTTGTCAGGAGTAGTCAGTGCAGGAAAACTTTTATTTAATGTATTTAATACTTTACCTAAAAAAACTGCTTTATTTAAGCTGCCAGAAGAAGATTTTGAAATCTTAAAAGTAGATAGAGAAACTGGATATAGAGTGAAATTTGATGTACCAACAAAAGAAATACTTTATCCTAAAGGAGCAAAACCTTTGAAGCTTTCCCCATATTACAAGAAAGTTTTTTTAAATAAAGATGGGGAAGAAATAGATTCACGAAGCAAAGACTTTACTGAAAGGCAGGGAAAGATAGTTCTCAACTACCCTATTGAGATAATAAATTATTTCATAAGACAGAATATGGATGTTTCAAATATTTTTAGTAGCAAAATCAAAGAAAAAAGTGTAAAATTCATATATCCAATAAATAATCTGAAAATAGTTATACCAAAAGATTTTGATGGAGAAAAGAGTGTCATAGTAAAAGTGGCAAATGTAAAAAAACAGAATCTTTACTGGTATATAAATAAGGAATATATAGGAAGAGATAAGGACAGAGAAAAAAGTCTTTCTCTGAAAGCAGGAGAATATGAATTAACAGTAGTCGCTGAAAATGGCGAAACAGAAAAAGTAAAATTTGAAATAGTGAAAAACAGAGCAGGAAGGAAGTAAAATGGTAGAGTTTTTTATAGCGAAGAAACATATATTTGAGAGAAAAAGACAGAGTCTTATTTCAACTTTAGGAATAGCAATCGGAGTAATAGTTTTAATAGTTTCTATTGGAATAGCCAATGGATTGGATAAAAATATGATAACTAGCATTCTTTCCATGACAAGTCATGTACTGGTAGAGAATGGAGATAAGTTATCAGATTATAATGATTTAAAAGAAAGAATAGAAAAAATTCCTGGAGTAAAGGGAGCTGTTCCCAGTATAGAAACTCAGGGTATCTTCAAATATAATGGAATATATGGAGGATATATATCAGGAGTAAAGATAGAAGGCTTTGATTTAGAAAGTGCTAAAAAAGCTATGAATTTAGATAAAAAGATTGTAGAAGGAAGCATTTCACCTGATAAAATGAATGGAATCCTCATAGGAAAAGAATTATTTAAAAATATTGGAGCTTCTCTTGGAGATGAAGTAACAATAATCTCATCAGAAAATAAAGAGATAAAATTTAAAATAGAGGGAGTCTTTCAGAGTGGGTATTATGACTATGATATAAATATGATAATACTTCCATTGAAGGCTGCTCAATATCTTGTATACAGTGGTGATACTGTAAATAAAATAGATGTAACATTAAATGACCCATACAAAGCTCCAGAAATTGCTGATAAAATAATGACTGAAACAAAAATATTTTCAAGAACATGGGGAGATCTCAATAGAAATCTTCTTTCTGCCTTATCACTGGAAAAGACTGTTATGATAATGGTATTTTCTCTAATAGTAATAATAGCAGGATTTGTAGTATGGGTTACTTTGAATATGCTGGTTAGAGAAAAGATAAAAGATATTGGTATAATGAGATCAATGGGATTTTCCAGAAAAAGCATAATGAAAATTTTTCTTATTCAGGGAATGCTTTTGGGAATAGCAGGGATAATAATAGGAACAGTTATCGCTCTATGCTTCTTGTGGTATATAAAAAATTATACATTAGCTTTTATAACTTCTATATATTACCTGACAAAGATACCTGTTGAGATATCAATTAAGGAAATAGGAGTAATAATCGGGGCTAATATTGGAATAATTTTTGTATCAAGTGTCTTTCCAGCATACAGAGCAGCTAGAATGGAAACTGTGGAGGCATTAAGACATGAGTAGAGAGATATTGAAATTAGAAAATATAGAAAAATATTATAGTGGGAATATAGATAAACTTCATATTATAAGAAATCTAAGTTTAACAGTGGAAGAGGGAGAATTTATCTCGATACTTGGAAGGTCAGGATCAGGGAAGTCCACTCTTTTAAATATAATTGGTCTGTTGGATAAAATAGATGGTGGGAAAATATATATTGGTGGACAGGAAGTAGAAAAACTTTCTGAAGAAAAAAAAGATATATTAAAAAATGGTATGCTGGGATTTGTATTTCAATTTCACTATCTTCTGCCAGAATTTACTGCCTTGGAAAATGTAATGCTTCCAGCTTTGGTGAATGATTTTAAAAATAGAAAAGAAGTGGAAAAAAGAGCCATGGAAATATTAGAGGCAGTGGGGCTAAAAGACAGGGTAAAACACAAACCATCTCAACTATCTGGAGGGGAAAAGCAAAGGGTGGCAATAGCCAGAGCTCTTATTAATTCCCCTAAGATACTTCTAGCTGACGAACCTACAGGGAATCTGGACGAAGAAACAAGTGAAACAATTTTTGATATACTGAGAGATATTAATAAAAATAGGAAGCAGACCATAATAGTGGTTACACATTCAAAAGATTTAGCAAAAATATCTGATAAAAAACTCTATCTTAAAAAAGGTATTCTGCATTTAACAGATGATTAAAAAATTTTTTTAAAATTTTTATATAAAAAAGAGGAAATCTGTTAAAAAGGAAGTATAATATTATACAAAGCAAAGAGAACTTGCGGACTTAAAAGGAAGTGGTATTATGAAAATGACTATCCATGGAAAACAATTAGTTGTAACTGATGCAATCAAAAAGTATGCGGAAACTAAACTAGGGAGGGTTGAAAAGTATCACGATAGTATCATAGAATTAGATGTTAGCTTATCAGCAGTGAGAACTAAAACTGGAAGCAGTCATACAGCTGAAGTATTAGCATATCTCAGTGGAAGTACTTTAAAAGCTTCTTGTACAGATACTGACTTATATGCAGCTATTGACCAAGTTTCTGATATTATAGAAGCACAACTTAAAAAACACAAAGAAAAAAGAGCAATAAATTATGGACAGGTTCCAGGAGTTAAAAAAATAAAATATAATCCTGAAACTAATACAGTTGAAAAAGAAGCAGCAGTAAATGTAGTTAAAGTTTATCTTCCTCCAAAACCAATGGATATAGAAGAAGCTATACTTCAACTTGAATTATTAAATAGAGTATTCTATCCATTTACTAACTGTGAAACTGGAGAAATGAATATAGTATATAAAAGAAAAGATGGAGATTATGCTCATGTAGAACCATCAATTAAAAAATAGTTAAATAATTGAAAAATAGTTAAATAATTGTTTGTAGTGGGGTTGTTGCAAATTGATGATTTTTAGTCATTTATTTGAACAACTCCTTTTTCTTTTCAGAATTTTTGTTTGAGCTATTAGAAATACAGCCTTACTCTCTTTTAAATATTTAGAAAAAATACTTGAATTTTTATATTAATGGGTATATACTACCAGTAGTTATGCAGAAGTGGCGGAATGGTAGACGCGCTGTCTTCAGACGGCAGTGGGGGTGCCCCCGTGAGAGTTCAAATCTCTTCTTCTGCACCATTTTTTAATAATATCTGAGTAACTAAAAGCTAGGTTAGATTTATTTTTGCTTTTGAGTTGCTTTTTTTTATTTTTTGAATTTAAAAAATATTTTATTGCTTAAGTAGAAAAATAAAAATAAATGTGCAAAATCCACAAATATTTAGTATAATAGTATCATTAAATGAAATGTTAAAGAGGGGTGACAGCTGAAATGAATAGAGATATAAAAGAAAGAGTAAAAAATGCTAAAAGGATAGTAATTAAAGTTGGAACATCTACATTGACTTATGCAAATGGGAATCTTAATCTAAGCCTTTTAAATAAGCTTGCATGGGGACTTAGTGACTTAAGAAATCAAGGAAGAGATGTAGTCCTTGTAACATCAGGAGCTATAGGAGTAGGATCTAAAAAGCTTGATTTTAAAACAAGACCTAAGGAAACTAGAGAAAAACAAGCAGCAGCAGCAGTAGGACAGGCTGAACTTATGCATATATATCAAAACTTTTTTGGTGAGTACAGCCAGAAAACAGCTCAAATACTTTTGACAAAAGATGATTTTAAAGAGGGAGAAAGAAAAACTAATACTAATAATACATTTGAAACATTGTTAGAATATGGGCATAAGCCAATAGTTAATGCAAATGATACTATATCTACATTTGAAATAGAATTCAGTGATAATGACAGACTTTCTGCAAGTGTAGCTTCTCTGTTGAAGGCTGACCTTTTGATTATACTTACAGATATAGATGCATTGTATAATTCTAACCCTAAAACTAATCCTGATGCTCAAAGAATAGCATATGTAGAAAAAGTTACTGATGAAATAATGAAAATGGGTGGAGAAAAGGGAAGCGAATTCAGTGTTGGAGGAATGGAAACAAAACTTCTGGCAGCAAGAGAATGTTGTGATAATGGAGTAGTGATGGCTATATTAGATGGTTCTAACCCTTTACTGATAGAGAGATTAATATCAGGGGAAGACGTGGGAACAGTTTTTGATTGCATAGCTTTGGAGGAGATATAATGGAAATATCAAAAATAGGAGAAGCTGCTAAAAAAGCTTCTATAAAGACAGCTCAGCTTCCTACTGGAGTAAAAAATGATATACTTCAAAAATCAGCTGATGCTTTAATAAGAAATAAAGAAAGAATAATTGAAATAAATAAAGAAGATGTAAAAAATGCTTTAAAGAACGGAGTAAAACAATCCTTTATAGACAGACTTACATTAACAGAGAAGAGAATAGAAGATATGGCAACAGGGTTGAGAGAAATAGCTATGCTCAATGATCCAGTTGGTGAATATGTATATGGAAAAACACTGCCAAATGGTTTGATAATTCAGCAGAAAAGAGTTCCTTTAGGAGTGGTGGCTATAATATTTGAATCACGTCCTAATGTTGCAGCAGATGCTTTTGGACTTTGCTTAAAAAGTGGAAATGCCGTTATTTTAAGAGGTGGAAAGGAAGCAATAAAAACAAATATAGCTATTGTAAGTGTATTTAAAGGAGTGTTGAGGGAAGCTGGACTTTCAGAAGATACAGTACAAATTTTAGAAGACACAAGCCATGAAAAAGCAGCAGAACTCATGAAGGCTAATGAATATATAGATGTACTTATTCCTAGAGGAAGTGCTAGACTGATCAATACAGTTATCAATAATAGTACTATTCCATGTATTCAAACTGGAATAGGAAACTGTCATATATATGTGGATAAGAGTGGAGATTTGAAAAAAGCTGTAGATATAATAATTAATGCTAAAACTCAAAGACCTGGAGTATGTAATGCAGTAGAAACTATACTGGTACATGAAGATATAGCAGCAGAATTGCTTCCTGTAATGGGAAAAGAGCTGCTTGATAGAAATGTAGAGATAAGAGGAGATGAAACAGTAAATAAATATATTCCTGAATCTAAAGAAGCAACAGAAGAGGATTGGGCTACAGAATATGAAGACTATATACTTGCTGTAAAAACTGTAAAAACTTTAGATGAGGTAATAGAACATATAGGAAAATATGGAACTAAACATTCTGAGTCTATAATAACAGAGGATTATTCAAATGCTCAAAGATTTTTAAATGAAATAGATGCAGCAGCTGTATATGTAAATGCTTCTACAAGATTTACAGATGGAGGACAGTTTGGTTTTGGTGCTGAGATAGGTATCAGTACTCAAAAACTTCATGCAAGAGGGCCAATGGGACTCAAGGAATTGACTACTACTAAATATGTGATATTTGGTAATGGACAAGTTAGAAAATAGAATAAGATAAATATGATGAGGAACCTTAAATAATTAGGGTTCCTTTTTTTTGTACCTGAAAATAAATTTTAATAGTATATAAAGTTTTTAATATTAATATTATTTTCTTGAGTATAAAGAAAAATATATAGTTTTTTTTAATGAGATAAAAACTAAGAATAAACATTAGAAAAATAATCGTATTTCAACTATGAAATGGAAATGTAATGGTAGAAAAGAAGGAGGAATAAATATATGAAAAATAACTGTATGAATAAAAAAAATAATATATTGTGAAAAATATAAAATGTAGATAAAAAAATAGAAAATTTAAAAAATAAAAATACAAAAAAAGTATGATTCTATATGTGAAAAAGAAATATTTACAATGAACAAAGACTGGAAATATAGGAAAGGTAGAAAAATAGGAAAACTCTAAAAATAAAGGGGGCAAAAAATGACTTCTTAAAAAATAAGAGGTTAAGAGCAATAAAAGTTCGCATTATTACAATAAGGCGCCCTGTGAAAATATTTTTTAGATTTTTAATTCTAAAACTTTTTAGAATTATAGATTAGTATAGAAAAATGATACTACTAAAACGGAAGAATGTCAATACCAAAAAAGGGTATAATTTGACATTTTTAAGAAATGTTAGAACGATTTTACTGAGATTTGGTGGCAAAAAAGTTCTCTTTATTGTAATAATGCGAACTTTTCCCAATTTTATGAAAATGATTATTTTTACAAAATTTTAAAATTGCCATTAAATTTTGAAAGTTAGAAAAATATAGAAATCAAAATTTGAAAAATATATAGAAGGAAAATGAATAATTGTGAAAAAATATAGTCTAAATTCAACTGTTTTTAATTATTATTACTAAATATAAGTTTTAGATAAAAAATATTACAAAATATATAAAAAATATAAAATTAAGAATAATAAATTATATATTTGAAATA
>OGCU01000520.1_pt1 | contig 17149 bp, 7 predicted proteins | sample 1570251 | NCBI WGS metagenome assembly OGCU01 (sample SAMEA2582182, study PRJEB24529) | metagenome | biome: Human gut stool | place: China | collected 2011
GAGGCTTTCGTCCTCAACGACGGCCGGATCGTCGTATATGTCATCGACGGATATTATATAGCCGACCAGGTCAACGGCCCCTGGCAATACGGAAAGTTTACGTTCAATCCCCGCGACCGGAAGATCATCGAAGGACTGAGCAACCTCAGCTTTGCCAAAAGGCAGGATGGTTCTTATCTGATGGTTTGCCGGGGAGGAGGCATCTGGATCAGCAAAGACGGCATCGCCCCTTACGAACAGATCACGGACAAGCGGGTTTATCCGCCTGTCAAAGGAGAGTTCGAGGACCCGATCATCTGGCGGGATTCCCTGCAATACCACCTGATCGTGAATGACTGGCTGGGACGTATCGCCTTCTACCAACGTTCCAAAGACGGCATCCATTGGGTGACGGAACAAGGGGAAGCCTATGTGCCCGGCATCTCCTTCCATCGGGACGGGCATGTCGAGCATTGGTTCAAATACGAACGTCCTAAAGTATTCCAGGACAAACAAGGACGTGTAGAGCAGATGAACTTTGCCGTCATCGACACCGTCAAATGGGACGATCATGGCAATGACAACCACAGTTCGAAGAATATCTGTATCCCGATGAACAAGGGGATGCTATTATCCGTCCTGAACCGAACACCGATAACGGCCTCCACTGAAACCATCCGGGTCAAGGTCCTGGCGGAAGAAGGCTTCGACCCGCTCCGGGAGATCGATGTGCCGTCCCTGCGGTTCGGTTCATACAACGAAGTGAACTTCGGCAGAGGGTGTAAAGTGGTCAAAACCGAAGCATCCGGAAAAGACCTTATCCTGACATTCGACGGTAAGGGAAGCGGCATCACACCGGATGAATTCGCTCCGAAGATGATCGGAAAGGATAAAAACGGAAAACTGTTGTTCGGATATGCGAACCTGCCTTATGTCGATTACAAGCCGGCTCTATTGTCCTGCCGACGTCCCGTTTACCGGGAAGGCCGGAACGAAGTCGAACTGGAAGTCCAGAACTTCGGACTATCGGCATCGGGAGAAATGACAGTCGAAATCAAGCAGGCCGGGGCAGGAATGGGCCGTCATACGGTCAAGCCCCTGCAACCGTATGAAAAAGCAAGCCTCACCTTTACCCCTGAAAAGGGGAAATGGACGGATAAAGCGGATTACCAGGTAGTCTTCCTCCGGGATGGGCAAATAGTAGAAACAAACAATTTCAATATCTCCAAATAATCATTTATAAACATGAAACACACCTTTATCCTCCTGCTCGGAGCCATGCTCTCCCTACAAGGGCAAGCCCAGGACAAGCAGATGCAATTTCAGAACACGATCAAGGTCGAAGCTGGCGACAGCCACGCGGACATCATCGCGAAAGCGGCCCATGTCGTGCCTTCGCCCAACCAGTTGGCGGCATTGCAAAACGAGTTTATCGCCTTCATCCATTTCGGACCGAACAGTTTCACCCGCCTGGAATGGGGAAGCGGAAAGGAAGACCCGAAAGTCTTCGACCTGAAAGAGCTCGACACGGATCAGTGGTGCGAGGCCATGAAAGCCGCCGGCATGAAAATGGTGATTCTGACGGTCAAGCACCATGACGGGTTCGTCCTGTGGCAAAGCCGTTACACAAAACACGGCATCATGTCCACCGGTTTCCGCGACGGCAAAGGAGACATCCTGAAAGACCTGTCCGAATCCTGCCGCAAATACGGATTGAAGTTAGGCGTCTATCTGTCACCAGCAGACCTGTACCATATCGAAAACCCGGAAGGGTTGTACGGCAACCTCAGCCCATACACCAAACGGATCATCCCGCGGGAAGTCCCCGGACGGCCTTTTGCCAACAAGACCCGTTTCGAATTCGTAGTGGACGACTACAACGAATACTTCCTCAACCAACTCTTCGAGATCCTGACCGAATACGGCCCGATCCACGAAGTATGGTTCGACGGGGCACACCCCAAGCGGAAAGGCGGACAGACCTACAACTACCCCGCCTGGAAAAAACTGATCAAGGCACTTGCCCCCAACGCCGTTATCTTCGGACGGGAAGATGTCCGGTGGTGCGGCAATGAAGCCGGCGGCACACGGTCGACCGAGTGGAACGTGATCCCCTACCAGGCAAATCCGGACACGATGTCGAACTTCGCCGATATGACTGACAAAAACCTCGGAAGCCGTGAACAGCTCTATAAAGCCAAATACCTGCATTACCAGCAGGCCGAAACCAACACTTCCATCCGCGAAGGCTGGTTCTACCGGGACGACACGCACCAGAAAGTACGAAGCACCGACGATGTGTTCGACATCTATGAACGCGCCGTAGGAGGCAACTCCACCTTCCTGTTGAACATCCCGCCCAACCGGGACGGCAAATTCTCTCCGACAGATGTAGCCGTGCTGAAGGAAACCGGCCAGCGAATCCGGGAAACCTACGGGACCGACCTGTTCCGTCAGGCAAAAGGCCCGAAAGAGGTGCTCGACCAAAATGCAGACACCTATGTGACGGCCGATAAGGACGGGGCGGGAATCGTCATCTCCACTCCCCAACCTGTCACCCTCAACCGCCTGGTTCTCCAGGAAGCGATTGCCACCAACGGGGAACGGGTGGAAAGACACGCCGTGGATGCCTGGATCGACGGAGGATGGAAAGAGATCGCCCATGCCACCAACATCGGCTACAAACGAATCCTGCGCTTCCCGGATGTCACGACGGACAAGATACGGGTCCGCATACTCGAATCCCGCCTGACACCCGCCATCTGCACCATCTCCGCCCACCACTACAAAGCCCGTCCGCCCCGGTTGAGCGCACAGAGAAGCATGGACGGCCTGGTTACCATCGAACCGATGGCACAGGAATTCGGCTGGAAAGCGCACGGCGAGAACATTGCCGAGAACCTGAACGCAGGTTTCAAGATCTACTATACGACAGACGGAACGGAACCATCGGCAGGCTCTACCGAATATAAAGCACCTTTCCTGATGGGAAACAGCGAACTGAAAGCGGTAGCCATCCTGAACGGAGAAAAGGGAGCTATCTTGCAGGAACGGTTCGGGCTGGTCAAGAAGGGATGGAAGATAGCCGACAAGACCGCGCAATCCCTCGCCATCGACCTCGGCAGCCAGCAAACGGTAAGCGGCTTTGCCTTCACCCCGCAAAAACAAGGCGGTAAGGGCACAGTAGCCGGTATCATCCGGATCAGCAACGACGGGAAGAACTGGAAAGAGGTGGAACGCTTCGAATTCGGCAACCTGATCAACGATCCGTCCAAACGCTACCATCATTTCAAGCAAACGGTAAAAGCCCGCTACGTCCAAGTGGAAGCAGCGGAAATCGCCGCCCATACGGAGGCTGCCGCCCTTGCTGGAATAGACATCTTCTAAGGCTCGTCTACAAACAGTATATACCTTGTAAGGTAAAGTCATATACGTTATAAAGTAAAAGAAAAAAGGTTATAGGGAATTTTATTTTACCCTATAACCTTTTTTCTTTTATTCGTTCCTGTGCTAGCCCGGAAGAGCGAAAACAGAACTACATCGCAAAAGGTGTAGCTTTCACATACGCCTTATATCCTTTAATCATGCCGGGGAATCCTTCTTCTGCACGGGGCAGGTAGCGGAAACCGGATATCGTCTGCTCTTCCTTCAAATCGATCACGACCTGGTGCGGATATTTGTCTCCCTGCTTCGTGCTCCAATAGGTAGATTCCTGCAAGTCATAGATCTTATCGGCAGTGAAGTTACCCCACTGCGTGCTTTCACTGTCCGCATAGGAGATATTCCAATGCTGGCGAGGGAGCGGCTTGCCGTCTTTGTCCAACAGATAGAACTCGGCCATAGCGGCATTGTCCTTGCCATCCTGTGCATCCAATGCTTCGAGGCAGAAATAGCGGCCCTTGACAGTCTGGCCAAACTTCACTTCCTGCCAGCCGTTTCCGGGTTTCAGCGCACCGTTGGCAACCGGTTTTTCACCTTTCAGGTTCAGCGTCTGCCCCTCTTCACGGTGGGTAGCCGGGGCTTCAGCCCGCAACATATCCAAGATCGGTTCCTTCCGGCCTTCCACTACAGCCTTTTCCGGGCCTAACAGGTCGAGGATGATGATCTCGTTCTTTCCCTTCTTCAACCAGCATCCGGGCATAAACAAAGTCTGCTGAGGTCCGATCTCCCAGAAGCGGCCCATCGCCTTTCCGTTTACCCAAACCATGCCTTTTCCCCAGGTCTGCATGTCGAGGAACACGTCTCCGACTTCATCCAGCTCGAAAGTAGTCCGGTAATAAGCCGGTCCGTCGAGTTTGTCTCCCGCTGCATACTTCTTGTCCTGTACGAAAGCGTAATCGACCGGGAAGCTGTAAACCTGCCAGTCTTCCAGTTCCTGTCTGCCGGTGTCGCTGATCAGTTCCACCTTATCCGTAATCCCCTTACGGTCGTGGATGGCAACATCGAAGTTGACACGTCCCATCGCCTCCACCAGGATATCCAGGCGCGTTCCTGCTGCCAAAGCCGGCAGCACCACCGTGTTTTCACCTCTGCGACGATCCAGACGGCCCAACAGTTTGCCATCGGCAAAGACCTGTGCCCAGTCATGCACCTCATCGATCAACAGGGTCGTTCCTTCCTTTACGGCAGGCAGAGTCGTCCGGTAAAGGATCGTTCCCCAACCTTGGTCGAACTGCTCCATCGGTTTAATCTCTTTCGAAGCCTGGGGAGCAGGCAGATTGTCGAACAGCGGAGCCACTTCGCCGACGGTGAACGCCGGGATCTCGATCAAAGGATAAGCTGCCGGGACATCGGGTATGACCTGACCGGAATCGGCATATTGTGTCAGTAGTTCACGTAACTTGTAGTATTTGGGAGTCGCCCACCCCGCCTCGCTGATCGGGGCGTCATAATCGTAGGAGCTGCACATGGCGGAATAGGCCGGGCTGTTCGCACCGCCCCAATGTCCGAAAGTCGTCCCCCCGTGCGCCATATAGAGCGAGAAGGAGATATGGCGGTCCAGCATGTCCTTGATACCGGAAACCATCACCCCGGCATCGCGCGTCTCGTGCTTGCGTCCCCAATGGTCGAACCATCCGCTCCAGAACTCGCTGCACATCAGCGGAGCATCGGGGCGTGCCTCTTTCAACTTCTTGAACTGGGCATCGATATTGGCTCCTGTCCCGAAGTTGATCGTCCAGACCAGGTCATCCAAACCGTTCAACTGGAAAGTAGAGCTCCAGTCACACTGGAACAACGGGACATCCGTAAAGCCTGCTGCCTTCACCGCATCGCGGATATTGGCGATATACGCCTTGTCGGTAGCATATGCCCCATACTCGTTCTCGACCTGTACCATGATGATATTCCCGCCCCGGGTCACCTGCAAGTCGGCCAACTGCTTGCCGATCTCGTTCATGAACAGCTTCGTCCGTTCGAGGAAATAGGGATCGTTGGTACGGAGCTTGATATCCTCCTTCTTCAACAGCCACCAGGGCAGTCCGCCCATCTCCCACTCAGAGCAGACATAAGGGCCGGGACGCAACATGATATACATGCCTTCTTTCTGGGCCAGCCGGCAAAAAGCGGCAATATCGTTCTGCCCCTTGAAATCGAACTCGCCCGGTTTCTGCTCATGGATATTCCAGAACGCATAGATACAGATCGTATTCATGCCGAGTGCCTTGCACATCTGAATACGATGTTGCCAGTATTCGGCGGGGATACGGGTGTAATGTATCTCCGCCGCCTTAATCACAAATGGTTTGCCATCCAGCAGGAAGGTTCCCTTCCCGATAGAAAAATCGTGCTTCTCCCCTTGTCTGGGACTGCATCCTGAGAGCAGGAGGATAACGCAGCAGGTTATCAATCCTGCTAAAATCTTGTTTACGTGTTTCATATAAGTTAATTGTACTGTCACTGTTTTATCTTTCTCTGTTTCCAGAATCAGGACTCCCTCCTTCTCCAGTTTATCTCCCTTGTTGCCCGTTACGGAAGCGACTTTGCATCCTTCAGGGATAGCCAGACGCAACGTCCCGCCCTGTTCGGGCAAGATACGGACTTGCCGCACCTGCCCCGCCACCTTTTCGGCCGAGACAAGGAAAGCGCCCATGGCACGCAGTTTGTCGAAAGATACATCCTGCCAGGCAACCGGTACAGCCGGGAACACCCGGATAACGCCCGTATGGCTCTGGAGCAGCATCTCCTGGATACCGGCGGCAAAGGCGAAGTTTCCTTCCAAAGTAAACGGACGGTAGGTGAATTTCGACTTTCCGCTTTTCGTCTGGTCGCCGTTCGCATGGAACGTATTCGGGAGGCAGAAACATTCGGCAAAGGTGCGCAGTGCATCGGCAGCCCCTTCCCCGTCGAACGCACGAGCTTTCATATTCCCGAACCAGCTATAGGAATAGCCGCACCAGTAATCAGGCCCGAAATCTTGTAGCTTCTTCAAGGTCGCTTTTATAATCTCCTGGGATTTCTCGCCCTGGCTCCAATCAACAAGGCCGAGCGGATGGATCGACATGGCGTGGGAGAAATGACGGTGCGACTGGTCGTAAGGGAAACCTTTTGCAAAGGTCAAAGCCCGGTCTTCATCCAGGTTCAGATCGGGCAGTTGAGCACCGATCGCTTTCCAGTGGGCGGCCTCGTCTGCCAGCCCCAATTCGGTAGCCAGCTCGGAAGCGGCATTGAAAGCGAAGTGCATCAAGGAAAGGTCATAGTTTGTCATATCCTTGAACCACGCATTGATCGAGTTGTCGAAAATTTCCGGGCTGGAACTCAGCGGCAACCGGCGTACTCCGTCAGCATCGACTGTGGAGATCTGTTCGAGATAAGTCGCCACGTCCTTCAGAAACGGGTAGGCCCGCTCTTTCAGGAAAATGCGGTCGGCCGAATACTTCCAGTGCAGATAGAAATGCTGTCCCAGCCATGCGCTGACCGTCGGCGACATGGAGTACTGTACCCATCCGCCCATCGGCTCGCCGGTCAGGGTGCAAACGCCGGGAACATTCATCCCGTCCGTCCCGAAATACTCGCGGGTATATTTTTTATACACGTCACGCTGTTCCCAGAGGGTATTCAGATAGCCCATCCCCTCCTTCAAATGGTTGCCGGTATAGGCAGGCCAATAACTCAACTGTGTGTTCAGGTCATGATGGTAGTCTCCTTTCCAGGGCGGCAACATCCCGTTATCGGCTGTCCAGACTGCCTGAAGGGAGATCGGATAAGAGTCTTCGCGGGCAGCCGCCCCGAACTTGTACATCTCGTTGTCGTACTGTTTCTGCAGGAGCGTATCCGGCAGCGAGACGGACGACTGTGTCCAATAGCCTTTCCAGAAGTTCATATGCGAGCGGTAGTCTGCCTCCACGCCACGCTCCATCGCCTCTGCCGTTTCCTGGTCGGCCCGGTCGGCGGCCAAAGAAGAGGTCAGGCTCCATACTCCGCTGAGCGTGCCGCCTTTCTGCTGCCAACGGACGACCACATCGTACGAAAAGCCTCCCCACCCTTCCTGATGGAAAGTGGTCGTACCGGCTTCCTTCTGTATCGTCCCCTGTTTATATCCGAGGCGTCCTAAGGCCGGACCGGCATGCGAGTTGTCGCCTGCGACCTCATCCGGGTTACTGTAGCGGGGTGCCATGATCTCCGGCGAAACCGTATCCGGCAGATTCTCGAAGACAAACCATCCGACCGGCTCGCTGGCATGGACGAACGTCTGCAACTTCGTCCCGTTCTCCCAAAGCACCTCACAAAGGGCATTATTGAGGAAAAGATGTACGGAAAAAACCTTTCCGATATTCAACGGGAACTCCAAAGCCGCCCCCGGTATCTTAGACGGGGCAGGCAAAGCATTATAGGGGTGGTCGAACTTCTTCTGCACCGGCAGATAATCCCCTTTCCTCACCTGCTCACAGACCCAGGCAAAACGATTGTTCGGTCCTGCAATACTATCCATCGGGCGCAAGTCCCAGAGATCCGTCCGATCCAGCGAAAAACGTAGCACAGAATCGCGTTGCCAGACTAATGTTCCTACTGTGGCATTTCCCAACGGGATTCCTTCATCCCAAGTCTTGGCCAAGTGACCAAACTGCAAGTCACTGCTTGTCGGTGTGACAGGCAGTGACTCCTTTTCGCAACAGGCAGCCAATAGGCATACGCTTATGCAAGTTAGCCAAAATTCCTTTTTCATTCGTATTAAATCGATATTATTCTTTTCTCCTGCAAAGATACGGTTTATTGATTTAATAACTGCTTGATAGCTTCGTCCGAACGAGTTTCCGTCTCCTGGATTTTGTTATAGTCGAACAAAGCATCGAGTTCGTAAAGTTGCAGGGTAACAGTCGGGGCAAAACGGTCGGAAGCGACATAGTTGCGAACTGATGTCAGCAATTGTTGCATGGCCAGGCGTTTCTCTATATCCTTAACCGGATCGACCACAAGGACAAACAGCTTGCCGCTTGCCGCAATCTCTCCGCTTTCGCTTTCGAGCTGCCAAGTCAACAGCCCTTTACGGATCGCTTCGGGACCGAAATGATAGATGCCCATCTTCGCAGTAAAGGTCTCCGCATTTGTGTAAGCACGCTTCTGAAGGCGCGCCAGTAGGACGATCGGAGCACATGATTCACGGTATTTCTCAGGGGTTACCAACCCTTTGCTTTCCCAGAAGGCATCCAAGATACCGACTACTTCTCCCGCCTCTTCAGCAAGATCATGGGGATGCCGCCGCTGGAGTACAAGAAGATGAAGAAAGGATGATTACCAATAATACTCATCCATAATCTCCTGCATCCGGGGCGTTGCGGCATCGGTATCGCCAACCTCGCGACGGAGTTTCAGCAGCTCGCGCTTCATCTTTTCGATTTCACCGGCATAAGCGGGGGAATTGTAGACGTTATGGTCTTCGTGGGGGTCGGCGAGCAGGTCGTAGAACTCCCACGACGGCGTGACGGGAGCCTTATCCGATCCGGTCGCATTCAGCGGATCGCCGTAGAGGAACATCAGTTTGTAGCGATGGTTGCGGATGCCCATGTGGGCGGGACGGATCTTGTGGTGCGTCCAGTAGCGGTAGTACATGGACTGCCGCCAGTCGCGCGGAGTCTCGCCCTTCAGGTTGTCGCGGAAGCTGCGGCCTTCGCTGCACGACGGGGCGCCCACCCCGGCATAGTCGGCCAACGTAGCGGCAAAATCAATATTGAGGATGATGTCGGAATTGCGCGTCCCGGCCGGGATCTCCTTCGGGTAACGGATAACAAACGGCATGCGAAGCGGCTCCTCGTACATCATGCGCTTGTCGAAAAAGCCATGCTCGCCGAGGAAATAACCCTGGTCGGAGACATAGACTACGATCGTATTCTCAGACAGCCCCTCTTCATCGAGGAAACGCAGCAGGCGGCCGATATTGTCATCGATGGCCGCTCCGCAACGCAAGTAGTCGCGAATCAACTTCTGATAGATTTTCCGGCGCGCATCTTCCTTGCCCATTCCTTCTATGGAGAAAGGCAGTTCCGGATACTTGCACCACCAGGAATCCGGGTCTTTCGAGGCGATCCCCCATCGGCGGGCCATATCTTCCAACGGTTGTCCGGGGAACGTACGCCCGGATTCTTCCGGCCCGAACTCCATCATGTTTGCCGGTTCGGGGAACGTGACTCCGTCATAAATATGTTTCAACCGTTCGGGGAAATCCCACGGTTCGTGCGTCGCCTTGAAATGGCAACACATCATGAAGGGTCGGTCCTTATCGCGCGAACGGATCCACCGGATCGTCTTGTCAGTCACCAGGTCGGTCGAGAAGCCCTTCTCCACCTTGCCGCTTTTCCCTTTATCATCGTCTATCCAGCCCTCCGCGGTCTTGAAAAGCGGGTCCCAATATTCCCCCTGGTCATGGAAAACCGAAAAGGTGTCGAAACCCGACGGCTGCGTCTTGAGATGCCATTTGCCGAAAAGGGCCGTCTGATACCCTCCCTCCTGCATGCGTTTCGCAATATTGTCCAAAGCCGGATCGAGCCTGTCTTCAAGCGTATAGACCCCGTTATGATGGCTATAGGCGCCTGTCATGATAGCCGCGCGGCTGGGCACGGAGATCGATATTCTCGTTCTTCACGTATTCGCTCAGTATTCCTCCATAGATTCCCCACGCCTGCGAGGTATGATCGTCGGAAAGGATGAAAAGGATGTTCGGGCGTCCAGAGTCGGCTTCCGGCTTTTCGTCTGCCATCGCAGGAGAGGCAGACGCCAAAAAGCCGATCGTGATGATTAGTTGATCGAATGTTTTCATGACATTTTTTGTTTTTCTTTCCTACAAAAGTAATGAATTTAAATAGATACCAACAACATTATCTTGCAAATGAAACCCCTCGTTTCATGCAACATGACAAGGAACCTTATCGATTTCCGAAAAAATCATATCTATAATTAATTATTCATTTGCTTTCAATATGGCGGAGTTTCTTGTCTTCTCTATTTCTATTTGCTTAAATGTATGCTTTTTACCCCAGTTGAACCGATAACTTACATTCACATAAAATACATGATCGTTTATTTTCGGACCATAATTCCGGGAATATGAGCTATAGATATCCGAAGTATACTCTCTCTTTTTTACAAAAGTAGAAAATGGATTACGTGTTCCTAATTCAAAATTCCAATTATTAAGATTATATCCTACGTTAAAATTGTAGATAAGTGGAGTACGATAGAAAACTCCGACATCATCATAATTCTTTTGGGGAGTTATGAGTTGTCCGGAAGCCATGAAATTTTTATATATAAACAACAATTTAGCTGAAGCATAAAAACAATTGACATCTAATTTTCTCCATGCATGTATAACTCGTTTTTTATAATATCCGGCCAAATCGAATGTCAATTTTCCAGGTATGACTTTTAGCTTCATTCTTGGACCTGTCACTAAATCAAATCCGGATTTAGCTATGGCATAATCATGTATAAACAAATTCCGGCTTTCATCATAAGATACTCGTTCATAAGGGACATCTGTCGTCACTTCAAACGAAGTATGATAAGTAAGATTGAAAACAGGCGTATTTAAAGAATAAGTCAAACCCGTCAAATAAAATTTCAATACCTTTACCTCTGGATTACCTCTGCGTATCTGATATTTATCAATTCTTTGCTCTGTTAAAGAACGATATTGCAACCCAAGATCACCCGATTCAAGAGCCGTGGTAAAACGTATCGAATTATTCTCATTAATCATATAAGTCATAAAAAGTCCGGGACTGAAAAAATGTTGTAAAGAAGATTCTTTCTTATTATCGATATAAGTCAACTGATCGGCCCATTGAACAGTCATTTTCAATTTATTTTTTAACCGAAAAGCATATCCTAATGTCAACCTCCCTTCTCCCTTTGTTTGGTAATCATCCGAAAGCTGTCCATCGATTTCATATTGAGTATGGGCATAAGTATGGTCATAGTTCAACAGGACAAAGAGAACATCGCTTTTTCGTACAGTTTTCCTATACATCAGTTGAGGAATTACCCTATAATTATTTTCTTTTGCATGTGTATTATAAGCTAAAGTAATTTTGTCATTTTGTAAAGCCTCATACTGTCTGTCATACTTATTCTGATTGTAATTTCCACTTAAACGGAAACGTATATACTGTTCGTGTTTTAGACTCCCGGTATATTCTATCCTCAAAGCAGGATTAAAATTATGAGAAGAAGAATTGTCATCCACTTTATACCGGACCGGGTCATTGCTGTACGTTTGCATACTTAAATCATCCTCATCCGATTTTTCCTGATTCAAGACTAAAGTTGTATAAAGTTGATTGTGCTTATCATGGTAAAGATAATTAAAATAGCTATTTATACTATTACTATTTTGAGGAGAGGGTAAACTTGAAGCTTCATTCACGATCGTTTCCTTTGTCGATTTTAAATAAGTCGAAGTTTCATAGCCACGTTTAGGAGTATAATTATTATAGCTGTCTGAAACTGAAACAATAAACTCGGACTTTTTGTTAAAAATCTGTCCTGTAGCTCCATAACTACCGTTTCCTTTATTCAAATGCTGTTGCCCATTCATAGCGACCATCCCTCCTCTATCATGATGTTCTAAAATATAGTCGACAACAGAATTCGCATTCGGATATTCAGGATGATGTTGATCATAAAAATCAATACGGAGAATATCTTTGGGATTCAGGTTTCGGATCTCATCGCTCGAAGCTTCCCGTCCATTGATGAGGAGCAATGTTTCTCCTTGAATAGTCGATACCTTTTTTGTAAACGGATCGACATCCAATGTCGGTATCATCATTAATGCCAATGCTTTATAACCATCCGATGCATGACGTAACTGTTCTTTGGAAGGAAAATACAAGACCTTATCAGTAGTACGCGTTATTTGTCGACCGGTGACAACAACCTCATCCAGCTTATTACTTTCTTCTATCAAAACAATATCACCTAACTGCAATTCACCCAAATCGCCCTTTGTATGAAGGACATGTTCCTTATAACCAATATAATTTATAACCAATTTATATCCAGAAGGAGAAACAGGTGCTGTTATTGAAAAATTACCGGAACTATCACTGATATCTCCCTTTACAAACACTGAATCGTGTATGAAACAGCGAACTGTTGCAGAAGAGACCGCATTTTTATGTTCATCTACAAGACGCCCCTTCAAACAAATATTTTGAGCCTCTAATAATGTATTCAATAAACATAAAACAATTATGAATAATGCTTTCATTGTATCCTACAAAATTTTAAAACCGCCTTGACCATGCTTAGCTCTTAATCATAAAAGAACCTTCACATAATCAGGACAGCATGTTATTCCATTCTGAAGTCAGAAAAAATAAACATACAATACTACTAATAAAAATAAGCAAATTTTTATTCATAACTCTTACCTTTCTAAATTCTAATGCAAATTTCAGACATAAAACACAAAAAAAACCGGATTAGAAAAAATAAGTTCAGTATAGAATAAAAAACAAATAATTTACTAATTTTCAGACATATAAATCTGATCTCATACATTAAAAATTCACTTTTACTTTCAAAAACCGGATTCGACCAGACAAAAAACCGGATTTTACCATAATAATTTTTCGAGAAATCGGTCTAAACTTTGCTTTTCAGACACATTAAAGTATTTTTCTTTTATCTCGGCTTTCTGTTTTGTGATCGTATCTGGTGCTAAGTTTAGTATAGTCGCAATTTTACCAGTTTTTACCCCCAGTTTAACCAGACAACAGATTAACAATTCTCGCTCATCCAATTTATACTGTATGAACAAATATTCTACAAATCCAGGAAATACCGGAGAAAAATGCTCATAAAACACATCCTTATTAAAGTTTAAAGGATACAATTGTTCTCTATTATCGGATAGATTAAGCAAAAATTCATCTTGATGAATCAATTTTTGTATCCATGCTTCATACATCCTGGATTTTTGTTTGAGTTCACCGGCTACCTCTTGTTCTTTTCGCAATTGTTCTTCTTGCTGAAGCCGCAGTGACTCCCAATCCAGGCTCAGTTGTTTTTGCGCCTTTACATTTGCATCCAGTTCTTGGCTTAGTACACTTCTTTGTCTTTCCAATTCTTCTTTCTCTTTTATTGAAAGAAGAATACGTTGCTCTAATTTTCCATTTTTTTCTAATATAGACTGCAATTGTGTATCTTTCTGTCTAAGTAGTATATCCTTATTGCTTATTAATTCCTCTTTTTGCTTAAGAATCGTCTCTTTCTCTTTGAGAAGTTTAGATTGTTCGATATTAGCCTCTTCCTGTTGCTGTTTGTATATTTCCAGTTGAGATAAATTATCATTTTCCAATGTCTGGATTGTCTCAGTCAAGGAGTCTATTAACAGATGGTTCTCTTCCAATTGCTTCTGGATAGTCTGCAAAGCGATGTCTTTTTTCTCCATCTCCTGCTTATCGCTCAGCAAAAGACTTTCATTTTTCTGCAATAGCTTCTGTATTTCTTTATTTCTCAATTTATGTTTACTGATTATTTGGAACATGATCACATAGACTATCCCTATTGCAAGACAAGCACAAAGAAAGCAGATAAGCAGGAAATCTTGCCTGCTACGAGCTGTATGCATTTGCTGGTTTTGCTTGCTGATTAAACGCTCTTTATTATATAAAGCTTCTACTTTCGCCAATTTTTGAGGTTGATATACCTGTTCGATTGAATCCCGGAGTAAAAGGTAACGTTCATTATATGTACAAGCTTTCTTATAATCCTGCTTTTTTACATATAAAGTATATATTAGCCAGTTAGCACCACACTCCACATATAAATCAGTGCTCGCAAGAGCCATCTCTGCAAATAACAATGCAGAATCCAACTTATGTAGATTTCCATATAATTTTCCGATAGAATAATAGCAAGAATAGATTGTATTTCTCTTTTCTGAATAGTTCAAAGAAGCTTTCTTGTATGCCAAAGCCTTTTCATATAGTTTTTTTTCTGTATATATATTGCCCAAAGAGGACAATAAATAAGCGGTATAAGATGTAATACCTCCCTGTCTAGCAAGCTTTAAAGCACCATCTAAATAGTGATAAGCACTATCAAGTTGTCCAGACTCACGCATACATTCTCCAATATTTTGCATTGTATTAATTATTCCAATCGTATCCCTACATATTTTATAATTTCGATAACTTTTCTGATAGCAAACTAAACTTTCTTTAAATTTTCTATTTTCCCAGTATAAAGTCCCCAAATGATTATTGATACGCGCCTCCAAATCTCGGTCAGATGTTTCTCGTACCAATTCCTTCGCCTTTAAGTAAGCAGTTAAAGCTTCTTCCGAAACACTCAGTTCTGAAAGAACCCTGCCTTGACAATAATAAGCTTCGGCCAGTCGGTTTATATCTTTTTTCTTTTCGAAGTATTGTATTGCGACATTGATCAAGGAATCCGAAGTATGTTCGATATAGTTCTTATCACGCGCCTCTGTTATTAACAAACACCAAGTGGCATAATCGCGCTCCGGCATCTTTTCTGGGGCTGCAACCTGTTCCAACAAAAATAAAGCGCTATCCGGATGTTCGGACATTACTTTCTCGGCTTGCTCCAATATAGGGTGTTGCTGACTTACCTGATGACAAGAAAAGAAAATGATAAAAGCAAGTAAGGTTGCCTTGAGTATTTGTGTTTTCATAAACTTAGCAATTAAGTAATCACAAAATTAAAGATAAAATTCTATTTATTAAGGCTAACCTGACACAAAGTTATCATTCTTCTTTCACTACTTCAGGCAATAGATATCCTTTTACCTCACGGGAGTAAAAAACAATCCGGCAAACAGTATGATTCTTCCTGAATGTGTTGTACATTTGTAGCCATCTACTATCCAGTGGATTGAGCGGGAGAAACAACGTAGGCATCCTCATCTTGACCTGTTCGGCGATGAACGCCGTAAGTGTGAGAAGGAGCGTATGGATGCGGAAAGGCTTTTCCATACTTTCCGTTTACAGCCAAAAAAACAGCCATCGGCAAAAAAGATGCCAAAACAAGGCATAAAAGCACCTCCAACATGGCGGATAAACATCCACGCATCCCCGTAAAGACCTCACACAGACCCGGGTCTGCACCTCTCCCGCACCCGGGTCTCCATGATGGGTACACCCGGGTCTCAAGCGGCTTTGCAAGCTGTTTTTGACAAAAGAAAAGCCTGTCTTGATGAAAAAAGAAGCCGTTTTAACAGGTTTCGCACCTGTTCCCGAACGGTCCCTGTTTTTATCGTACAATTGACACACAAGAAGTTATCGTTTTTTACCATGATGGTTATGACAGATGAATGATAGTTCAAAATGGCAACTATCATGCCATAACATATTGGTTTAAACCGATATACAGGCGGATATGATAGTATGATAGTTGTTTTTGCAAAAACATGTATGTAATTAGTCTGTATGGGTCGGTGGCGAAAACGGATGGACGCTTTATGATTCTGGTACGGTTGCCCAGCCCGTTTTTACCACAAATAAGAATAAGAATCGCCCAAATGAATTCTGATTTTCTTTAAAGCAATCGTGATTTGCCCCTCCACCGTCTTCTCCGAGATATGGAGCTGTCCGGCTATTTCCTTATTGGTCAAATTTTCCTCCCGGCTTTTCCGGAATATTTCACGGCATTTATCCGGCAAAAGCGACACCGCTTCTTCTATCAGATGATGAAGTTCCTGCAACTCCAATTCCGAATCATAGTTTTGCACAATCTCCATACCCTCCATTTCTTCCAGATAAACCGGAATCTTCTTGTCCCGGATATAGGTAAAAGACTTATTGCGTGCCGCCTGGAACAAATAGGCTTTCAAGGTCAGTTTTATCTCAAAGTTCTGCCGGTTTTCCCATATATAGGTAAAAATATCCAGAACCAAGTCTTGCGATTTTTCCCGGTCATGGATGTAATAAGTAATAAAACGTTCCAAAGAATCCGCATACTGATAAAACAAATGCCGAAAAGCGATCTGATCTCCTTGTTTAATCAATTTCAACAATAATATGTCATCACTATTCGTATTCATCCGGATTCCGACGTTCTTTTTTATTTTCAATTCGGGTACAAATATACGAAGCTTATTTAATCTTTTTCACGGAAAACAAAAAATTTACCTACATTTGCAATGTCTGGAGAGACTGTATAAGGAATATTTCAGAAGTGCCTTTTTTCTGTTAAAGTCGCCATTTTTTTAACAACACGCAAGGCACAGGTGACCTGCTATATCAAGTGGGTTGCTTGTTCGTGCGTGTACAGGGGTTTGGCGACACCTAACAGGAAAAAGAACAGCAGCCCACTTCTTTTTTAACAATTATGCCTTTTCTGGCTGTTTGAAAGGCCACAATAAATATATGACAATAATGTCCGCCCAACAAAAAGAAGATCGTTTATTCGAAAACATCTACCTTTCCTACTTTCCAAAAATGAAACGCTTTGCACAAGAATATGTGATATCGGAACAAGATGCGGAAAATATCGTGCAAGACATGTTCGCGGAACTTTGGGAAAAACGAGAAATGTTTACTTGTCAAACAATCCGGATCGCTTATCTGTTCACCATCATCAAGAACAAATGCCTCAACCACCTGCGACATAAAACGATTGCCCTGGAAACCATCAACAATATGCAAGAAGAATATAACATGACCCTTCGTATGAATTTAGATTCTTTAGAAGCCTTCGAGCAACA
>OGCU01000529.1_pt1 | contig 16966 bp, 7 predicted proteins | sample 1570251 | NCBI WGS metagenome assembly OGCU01 (sample SAMEA2582182, study PRJEB24529) | metagenome | biome: Human gut stool | place: China | collected 2011
TTTTCTACAAGAACAGGAATATTAAATTTTTTTTTGATTTTTCCAATTATAGAAATATCAGTTTTATTTTTAGAATTAAATTCTATAAATTTCCCTTCTTCATTTACTATACCCGGAACTGATATTCCTATTCCAATAATACTTTTAAAAATAGATTTAGATAATCTGCTTAAAAAGAATTCTAACTCTTCCATTAGCGAATCTGTAATGGAAGGTCCACCTTTTTGAAGTGTTTTAGAATGTTTTTTTATAACAATACCTTTAGCATTTGTAAGTATCATTTTAATTTTTTCTTCTGAAATCTGTACCCCTACAGAATGGCAGAAAAAATCATTAAAGGAGTATTCTCTAGCTTTTCTTCCTACTCCATTACCTACTTTGTCTTGCTCAATTATGATGTTTTTTTCCAGAAAAAAAGTTATTATCCTTTTTACTGTAGGAAAACTCATATCCATTTTTTCAGCAACTTCATTGATAACAAAATTGTGATTAGAGTTGAAAACATATTCAAAGATTTTGTTTTCATTGTTTTCTTTAATGTTTTTTTGATACATAACGACTCCCCCTTTATGTTCCCCCGATAAAATAACTATAAGTTATTATATAATATTTGTCTGCAAAATCAAAACAATAGTTTTAAATTTATCATTTTATTTTAAAAAGGGATTTTTTTATGGAAAATTAAGGTTATATATTTAATATATTTGAGTTTTTTTTATTAGGATAGTATATTTAAAAATATAATAAAAATATTTCAAAAAATAATTTTTTAAAAATAAAATTGTATATTTTGAAAAGAAATATTGAAAAATTTAAAAATTAAGGGGGAAAACAAGTGGGAAAGATTGAACAAAAAGAAAAGAATTTAAATACTAAAAATATAAATACACTGGATAGAATTTTAAATTGTTTTGAAGTAATTGGAAATAAACTTCCAGATCCAGTATCTATATTTTTGATATTATGTATATCAATATTAATAATATCTTTTATTTGTAGTAAAATTGGAGTTGCAGTAGAGCACCCACTTACTCATAACATCATAACTGCTGAGAATCTTTTGAATAAAGGAAATTTAAAACAAATACTTATGAGTATGGTAACAGTTTTTCAAACATATCCACCTTTAGGAGTGGTTTTAGTAGCAATGATAGGAATAGGGCTTGCAGATAAAAGTGGTTTTTTAGAATGTCTTCTAACTGTTGTAGTAAAAAAAGTACCTAGTAATTTGATATATTTTACAGTTGTAATAATGGGGCTTATTTTTACAGGAATTGGAGATGCAGGATTTATAGTACTACCACCTTTAGCAGCGTTAATATTTCTTAATCTTGGAAAAAATCCAATTGTAGGAATGTTACTTTCATTTGCAGGGGCAGCAATAGGTTTCTGTTCAGGGTTATTTGTAAGTTTAAATGATATACTTCTTACATCTTTTACTATACCAGCAGCTCAGCTTTTATCACCAACTTTTACCAAGAGCCCAGCTATGACTCTTTATTTTAATATAACAAATTCAATACTTCAGATATTTGTTATTGCATGGGTAACAGTTAAATTTATAGAGCCAAGATTTCCTGCTCCTGAGAAAAAAGTTGGAGAAAATGAAGGAAAAGAAATGCTTGAAGTTGAAAGAAAAGGGCTCAGATATGCTGGGATTTCTTTTCTAATATATATGATATTAATTGTTTTTTTAGCAATTGGAAAAGGCGCATTTTTGAAAGATGATGCTGGCTCTCTTGTATCAACTAAATCTCCATTAATGGCAGGACTTATTCCTATAATGGCGCTTGCATTTTTTATACCAGGTCTTGTTTTTGGAAAAATTACTGGAAAAATAAAAAATGATAAAGATGTTGTAAAAATGATATCACAGACTTTAGGAGAAATGGGAGGGTATATATTTATAGTTTTTGTTTCAGCTCAATTTTTAAGCCTTTTTTCTAAAAGTAATCTGGGAATAATTATGGCAATAAAAGGAGCAGATGGAATAAGAAACTTAGGGCTTGAAGGAATGCCATTGTTAGTAGCATACATTTTTTTAGTTGCTTTTATAAATATATTCATAGGAAGTGCATCAGCTAAATGGGCTATTTTATCACCAGTTTTTGTTCCAATGTTTATGTTATTGGGATATGATCCATCACTTACACAAATGGCATATAGAATAGGAGATGCTTCAACAAATATGCTCTCACCTCTATTTCCATATCTTCCATTAGTATTGGCAGTGGCAAGAAAGTATGATAAAAACTTTGGTATAGGAACTTTAATAGCTAATATGATTCCTTATTCAATAATAACACTTATAGCAAGTATTATTCTTCTTACAGTATTTTTTACTTGTGGACTTCCATTTGGATTATAATATAAAGTATTAGGAGGAAATGTAATGAAAGAGAAGATTGAACAATTAGCAGAAAAGCATTTAGAAAGAATAATGGAAATAAGAAGAGAACTTCATAGATTTCCAGAATTGGGATTTAAAGAATTTAAAACAGCAGAAATAATAAAAAAAGAATTGGCTAGAATAGGAATTCCATATGAAAGTGAAATAGCTGTAACAGGCATAGTGGGACTTATAAAAGGGAAAAAAGAGGGTAAAACAGTCCTATTGAGAGCAGATATAGATGCACTACCTATTGATGAGGAGAGTAGATGTGAATTTAAATCTGAAATAGCAGGGAATATGCATGCTTGTGGACACGATGGACATGCAGCAGGACTTTTGGGAGCAGCAATGATTCTGAATGAATTGAAAGATGAAATAGCAGGAAATGTAAAGCTTGTATTTCAACCAGCAGAAGAAGGACCAGGGGGAGCTGAACCTATGATTAAAGCTGGAATACTTGAAAATCCAAAAGTAGATGCAGCATTTGGGTGTCATATATGGCCAGCATATAAAGCAGGTCAGATATTAATAAAAGATGGAGATATGATGTCCCATACAACTTCTTTTGACATAATGATACAAGGTGTAGGAGGACATGGATCACAACCAGAAAAAACTGTAGATCCAATTATAATAGGAAGCCAAATAGTAACGAATTTTCAAAACATAATAAGTAGGAATATATCTACACTTAAACCAGCAGTTTTGTCTTGTTGCAGTATAAAGGCAGGAGAAACATATAATGTAATTCCTGATAAACTTACAATAAAAGGGACTATAAGAACATTTGATGAGGAGTTAACAAATGAAATTGTAGATAGAATGGAATGTATTATAAAAGGAATTACAAATTCTTATGGAGCTTCTTATATATTTGATGTAAATAGAATGTATCCAGCAGTAAAAAATAATCATGAGATGTTTGAATTTTCAAAAGAAACATTAGGAAAAATAGTAGGAGAAGAAAATGTAATAGTAATGGAAGAGCCTCTTATGGGATCAGAAGATTTTTCATACTTTGGGAAAAAAGTACCTTCTAATTTCTTCTTAGTAGGAGTAAGAGATACTCAAGAGGATATTGAATCTATGCTTCATCACCCTAAATTATTATGGAATGAAAAACATTTAAAAATAAGTGCAAAGGCTCTTGCACAATTAGCAGTGGATTTTTTAAATAAATAAAATAAAGTTATAAATAATAGAGAATCTAAAGATAGGAATAAGATTCTCTTTTTTTATATTTAAGGAATAAATATAAAAAAGGAAAGATGAATTTATAATAGAATATATTAATAATCAAAAACATGGAGGTGGAAATCATGAAAAAGGTAAAAGAAGATTTGAAAGAAGTAAAAAAAGCTGTAAAAAAAACTAAAGATGATTTAAAAGAGGCTGCAAAAGAAAAAGCTTCTGAAAAGAAAAAAGATATAAAAGATAAAGCAGATTATTTAAAAGAAGATTTAAAAAATACTACTAAAGAAATCAAAGAAGATTTGAAAGAAAAAACAGAAAAAGTAAAAAATACTGTAAAAGAGAAAGTAGAAAAGGATAAAGAAAAATTAAAAGAGATAAAAGAAATTATAAAAAAATAAGACAAGATTCAATGGGTTGTTGTAAAATGATGATTTTAATCACTAATTTATAACAACCCAATTTTTTTATGTTTTTTAAAACTATTTTATATTTATTTCTAAAATATTTTCTTCAAAGTTTTTATCTAAAGGAAGTACTTGATATTTTATGTTTGTAAAATCTATTTTTTTTAAGTCTATTTTTCTTATTTGGCTGTTATACATAGTTTTGTAATAAAATTCTTTGTCAGTTATATTACATACTGATGTCCATTGAGTTGCACTTAATAAATTTTTAGGAATATTTTCTTTATGTTCAGAAGGATATTCAGTACCAATAGGAATATCAAAATTATTTAGTATATGGAAAGCTCCTTGTATTCCTTCTTGAGCAGTATCTGAAGATTTCATTGTATTTAAATAATAAAAAGCTCTAATAAATCTTGAAGGTGGAGTTATATCTCCAGGTAGTCCTAAAGCTCCAGTTCCTGCACCAAATGAAAATATTTTATGATTATTCATTGTATAGTTTTTTGCATTTCCTGAATAAAGGTTAATATAATTATTTAAATTTTTTAAATGCCACTCATAATCAGGTGAATTTGTTAAAACACCTATCTCATTATCATATATTTTAATTTCTCCATTATTAATTATTTCAAGAACTATATTTTCTCCAGAGGCATCTGCAATTCTCCAATGAGCTGTAGGAAGGGGAAGACCATTCTCATCATTACCTATATTTATTACTTTGATTTTTTTTAAGCCTTCTTTTACTTCTTTAACAGTTGAGAAATTTGAAAGCATCCAAGTTACTAACTGCATATCTGTTACAGATTCTTTTGAAATTTTTTCATTATACTTTGTAAGACTTCCATAATGAGGAAAATAGAAAAGTCCAGCATTAAGACCAGCTTCATTAATTCCCTCTCCTATAAATAAATCTGAAATAATAGCAATTCCAACAAAGCCATATTTAGCTTTCCATTTATGTCCTTTTATTTTTCCATCAGGTGTTAGAGATTGAAAATCTTTTTCTCTAGGAGAGATTACAATTTTACTATTTAAATCACCTTCTCCATATTCAATAGTCCTAGCTTGAATCATTTTATTATCACTAGTTTTTATAGTTATTCCTGTACAAGCATAGGAAAATGTAGAAATCAGCATAAAAATTATTCCAAGTATCATAATACTTATTTTCATAGTTTCCTCCTTGGTGTAATTATAAACTATTTTTATAGTCAAAATTTATAAGAGATTATATTAATTATATCATTTTATTATTATAAAAAAAAGACATACTTTCAATTAATGTCATCATTAAAGAGTATGTCTTAAAGCGAAAATTAATGAATTTTTGCTTTAATATTTATATTATTCATATTTTAAAATTTTCATAAATTTCATTTATTCTATCTTCTTCTATTCCAATATATTTTAATGTTTGTTCTGCTGAAGAATGATTAAGAATAGACATCACTATTGCTATATCAAGTGTGCTTTTGTAAACTCTATGTCCCCATGTTTTTCTAAGAGAATGAGTTCCAATAGGGTAACTGATATTTAAGTCTTTTTTTGCTTTATTAAAATATTTGGAAATACCAACATTAGAAATAGGTTTGTCATATAATTCCTTTACATATTTTCTATTTAATGACTTAAATAAAAATCCTTTTTCTGAAGAATATCCAAGTTCTTCATAATATTTTTTTAAATCTTCAATTGCTTTTTGGCAGATTAGATTAAATTTAATTTTTCGTATTTTTTTCGTTTTTTTCTCTCTTAGTTTTATTGTATAGTCAGGATTTATATTTTCAAATTTTATTTTTGAAAGATCAGAAATCCTTAATCCAACAGTTACTCCTATATTAATTAATGAAAGCATTAATATTTTCTCAATTGTGCTAAATCATTAGGATTTATATATCTAACTTCTTGTCCTCTTTTATCCATCTAAACTCTCCTCAGTAAATTTAGTATTCAGTATCAAAATCTTTCAAAAGCTTTTGGAAAAGTTACTTAAATATTTAAAGAAAATTTTTAAATTCCATGGATAATTTTTTTTATATAAAACAACTTAAGTTAAATATTACTATATTCAGTTTAAAAATTCAAGTTTATTTTTATTAGAAATATTTTTGGGAAATTTAATTTTATTTGAAGTCAAAACTATCTAAAAAACTAAAATTAAGTTGTATGTTTTTTTAGGAATATTGAATTTAATTAATATAATCTTATTTGATGAGAATTAAAAAAATAAATACAAATTTATTGTGTTGAAAAAGTGTTTCAATTATGATAATATTTACTGTAAATTTATAAAATATATAAAATAAAATATAAAAATATACTATTTATATTTATAAAATTTTATAGAGTTATAGGCAATTATATGTTTTATTATATGCTTATGTAATAAAAATAAAATGAAAAAATAAGAACTATTTTTATAAAATTTATTCTAAAAAAAAGTATATATTCTTTATTATAATATCCTTTAAAATTGACAATAGTTTTTTACAATAAGCTGTTTTTTACAGCTAAAAATATAAAAAAAATATCCATAAAATAGAACTTAAAAATTAGAATTTACCTGTATTATTAAAAAGAACAAAATAAAGTATAATAATACTATTAAAACTTAAAAAGTTTTATTCTGAATATAAGTTTTAATTTATGATCTGGGAGGAAAATTTTGAAAGAAAAAATTAAAGTTGCAGTTCCTGAGTTCGTATTAAAGACTTTAAAGGAAGACCAAAAACATTTTGATATGACAAAAGAAAAACTTTGTAATGAAATTTTGTTGAAATTCTCAAGAGAAAATCTAAATTGTTATTGTGATATTCAATTTAATAAGAACGAATATCTTCAATTTAATCTAAATAAGACAAATAAGATTTATTATGAAGAATTAAGCAAAAAAATAGATGGGAAAAATGACTCAGAAAAAATAAGAAAAATTTTTTCTGAATATGCTGTTCTTCAGCCATTTGTTAGAGAATCAATTCTATTTTGGGAAAAGATTATATGTATAAACTCTTTTGAAAAAAATAAGAAAAATTTAAAGATTTGTACCAATGGAAGTATATATGAAGGAAAGGTGGAAAAGTTATTTATAGATGAAGAAAAAGGCTATTTAATGGCAAAAATAAATAAATGTAATCACTATGTAAGTGAAATAAAAATTTTGAATTAAAAGCATTTTTAATATTTATAAAAGGGAGGATTTATGAAAAGGATAGTTATAACTATTTTTCTTTTAGCTAATTTAGCAACGGTTATTTATTCACAGGAAATAACTGAAAAAGAAGGAATGAGAGTTCTTAAACAAATAAGAAAAGAAGTTCAATTGGAAGAAAAAGAAAAAGCCAGAGCTGCTAGAGAAGCAGAAAAAATCAAAGCAGCAGAGGAGAAAGTAAAAATAAGTGCTGAGAAGGCAGAAGAAAAAAAGGGGAAGAAAATACTTGAAGAGATTAGAAGAGATATGAATGAATCTCTAGAGGAAAAAGTTTTTAGAAGTGAAAATAACCCTGAAGCAAGAATGGTAGCTGCAGAAAAGGCCTTTGAAATAGGAAGAGAAAGAATGGCATTTTTAAAGGCAGAAGAAAAGGAAATTATGGAACTTGAAAAATCTTTAGGAATAGAAGATGCAAACAGAGATGTATTTTTAGGACAGAAGTTTGATAAAGTTTATGATGAATTTAAATCTAATAATAATGAACTTGAAATACTTTTATTAGAAAATGAAAAACTTAAAGAATACTTGAGTAGACTAGATAGAATGGAAGAAAAAGTAAAAGCAGGAAATTAAAGAAGGGGAGAAGATAGATGAAAAAAAATGACATTGAAAAGTCCTTAAAGAGATTTTTGAAGAGAAAAGTAAGTTACTCTTTATCACTTTTAATAGCCTTTATGATAACAGGAGGGGTATCTTTAAGTGCAGGAATAACAGCAGAGGAGATACAAGAAACTAAAGGGGAACTTTTAACTAAAATACAGACAGAACGTGAAGAAATAAAAAGAAAGATAGCAGAAAATGAAAGATTAATAAGAGAATATAATTCAGATTTTGTGGAACTTGTGAGAAAAGGAGATTTTTACTCAAAACCCTTAACTCCAAGCACACAAGTTTTTTTTAGTTATCAATATTTAGATAATGGGAAGATGAAAGATGTAACAGATAAGGAATTTGCAAAAACTATTGATGCTGTTAATAAACATTATGGAACAACAAATGGCAGAAGTTTACTTAAATCTACAGGAAATATAGGAAAAGATAAAATAATAGCTGGAAATGGGATAGTAGTTGATAATGAAGTTTTTAGAGAAACAATAGAAGTAGGAGCAAATATAAAGCCTGTAGAACCGACATTACCAACAATTAATCCAAATGTATCAGTAAATGTATCAGCACCAGTAGTAAATCTTGGTGTATTGCCAGGAACAGTGAGCCCTGTAACGCCATCAATAACTCCAGTATCAGCACCAATAATAACGCTTCCAACAGCACCAGGAAATTTGAGTGTAAATGTATCAACACCATCGGCAGTTGATAAAATCACAGTGAGTGCTCCAATAGTAAGTACACCAACAACACCAACTGAAAAAAACATAACAGTAAGTACACCAACAGCACCTGGAGGTTATGAACCAACAGTGATACTTGCTCCAAGCGAACCTGTTATTGCTTTACCTAACATTATCATTCCTTCTTTAATTAGTTATCCAGGATTTGGTAGTTCTATAAGTGACCAATATGATTATTGGGGTGGAGGAAATAATAGTACAATGATTGATCAAATCTCAATAACATCAGGAAAATTTAAAGCAACTTCTGGAGTTGGAGCTTATATTTTAGGTTATCAGGGAGTAGGAGGAGTAAGTGCTACTTCAAGCACAATTGTGAGAGGTAATCCAACTGGAGTGATTCCTAGTAATGGGAATAATGCTTTAGGGAGAAACTTCTTTTTCGGGATAAGAAACAGTGCTTTTATTGAATGGGCACCTGAAGTTGAAATTTCATGGTTTACAAGGTCTGGAAATCAACAACTTATTTATATGGAAACTTCTACAACATCTGCCCAAACTTTAGATAGTTTAAATGCAGGTGGAATGTTAAGTTCTCATTTATATAATGAGGTGAATCAGTATAAAAATCAAACCAACCTGCATGATAATTCAGGTGGAGCAACTGGTATAAATTTACACAATAATAAAGGAACTATATATTTAGGAGATAGTGATACAAGATATCAGGCAACTACAACAATTAGTGGAACAAGATTAAGTGTATTCAATAATGAAGGAACTATAACAGGATTAAATATACATAATTTAAATTCAGGAATTAATGGCAGCAAGAAACAAGTGGTATATTTTAATACACCAGATACAAGTAGTTATCAAAAATGGATATATGGAAATGGTAGTAATGGGAAGATAAATTTATATGGAGCAGAAAGTATAGCCATGTACTATACAAGTAGTTCTGGAAGTCAGCAGCAATATGTAGAAACTGGTTTTGTAAATAATGGGGAGATAAATTTATATGGAATAAATAGTAGTGGAGTGATGGTTCGTGAAAGTGAAAATTTAAAAGCACAAAGTGGATTTTATTTAAATACTCCTATTAATATATATTCTGATGGTTCTAGAGGAGTATACATAGCAGGAAATATATCAAATTTTACTTCTTCTGCTCAAGCAATAGTGAGAGTAAATATAGGAGAGAATAAAAATGATACAGATGGTATTATTTGGAATGATATAGAAACTGGGAATAATGTATTAATAACCAGTAATGGAAATATAAATGGAAATTCTATAGATACAGTAGATAATGCAGTAGGAGTTATGTATACCAATGGCAGTACAGGAGCTAAAATCCAAACTCCAAATATAACTTTAGAAAAATTTTCAAAAAATAGTATAGGAGTTTATACAGCAGCAGGAAAATTAACAATAGATAATGGAAATATATATATAAAAGGTGGAGAAAAAAATATAGCAATTCTGTCAAAAGCAGATACAAGTAATGGATTGACTGGAGGAGATATTGACTATACAGGGAATATAACTATTTCTCCTTCTATATTAAATACTACTGGAGGTATAACAGAAGCAACTTCTGCAATAGCAGCTTATATTGAAGGAAAGACATTTAATATGATTGGAAATATTGATGTAAATTCAAAAGATTCAGTAACGTTATATGTAAAAAATGGAAATATTAATATTGAAGGGAATACTTTAATAAAGAGCTATGGAAAGGATGTTATAGCTTTATATGCAAATAATGGTATTATTTCTGCAAATAGAGCAAATTTAAGTGGACATGAAGATATTTTTATAACTGGAGATAATACAAGTGGTGTAGGTCTTTATGCAAGTGATAGAGGAAAAATAAATGTAAAAAATACTTATATTAAAGTAAAAAATGGTTCTGTTGGTATAGCTTCAGTTGGGACAGGATCAAAAATTGACATAACAAATGGTATTGTTGATTATGAGGGAAGTGGTTATGCAGTATATTCTGATGGAACAGGAACTGTCGATTTAACAGATGGAGAAATAATTTTGAGAGGGAAAGCTACAGCTCTTGAATTAGATTTAAGTACTCCTTCTTCTAATCCAATAACTTTAACTAGAGCTAAAATTGTAGTAATGTCTAATGATGCAATAGGGGTTAATCTTAAAAATATAGGGGCATTAAATATAGGAACACTTAAAGAAGATATAGAAAATGAGTTAGGTGGAGTAAATATAGTTGCTGGAACAGACGGAACTCAAGTATTTGATAAGTACAAGATAGCAGCTGTAGATGGAGGAACTTTAAACATTAATGCCAATATGGATAAATCGGATACTAACACAGGTTCAACAGGGTTTTTTTACTATAGAAGATTTTTAGGGCAAAGACTTAAGTTAAATATTTTGGCTAATATAGAAGTAAAATCAGAGATTAGCAGTGCTGATGCTTCTTCATATTTCAAAGGACAGGTAGTAGGACTTGAAATGAACTCGAGTAAATCAGCAAAAAGTGCAACTGATGCTCAAATAAACCTTGCAGCAGGTTCTAAAATAATAGCAGACAGAATAGATACAGGTGCAGGAGCTATAGGTCTGTATATGAATTTTGGAGCAATTGACTTAAAAACAGGAGCTAAAGTAGAAGTAGAAAAAATAGCTTCTGGTGGAAATACAGCAAATGATGGAGCTGTAGGGATTTATGCAGTGAATGGAAGTACAGTATCAAACGCAGGAGATGTAGAAGTAGGGGGGAATCAGTCTATAGGTATTTTAGGAATGGCATATAGAGAAGATTCTTCAAAAAATATAATAATAAATGAGTTTGGTTCAGGTGGTATTTTTGATGAACAAGGGAAGATAACTATTAAGAATACTGGAAATATAACACTTGATGGAATCGGAACAATAGGTATTTATGCACATAATAATAAGGCTTCTGGGTTAAATACTGATGCTGTTGTAACAAATACAGTTAATGGAGTAATAACAGTTGGTTCCTCAGACAGTTTAAGTGCTGCTGTAGGTATTTATGGAAAAAATGCTACTATTTCAAATCTTGGAAAAATATCTGTAGGAGATGGTGGAGTAGCTATATATGCAACAGAAGGAAGTAGAATAACTGATCTTGGGACTCTTGATTTAGGAGCAGATGGAGTAGGAGTTATGGTTGATGGTGCTTCAACTATATCAGCGAATTCAGTTACTCTTACATCAAATAATACAGGAACTCTTGGAAAAACTGGAATCTTCTATAAAGGAACTCTTGGAACAGAGGATCAGAATGTAGGTGTAAATATAAATGCTTCAGCTCTTGATAAAGGAACAGCTATATATGTAGAAAATATGAATGTAACTTCTTCTGGAACTTTAAATGTAGGTAAAGAGGGAGTCGGTATTTTTGTAAAGGGTAACTCAACTCAAATAGGAACAAATACAGGAACTATTGATCTTACATCTGGAAAAACAGGTGCAGTAGGTATGTATACTAAAACTGCTAATATTGTTAATGATACAGCTGGAATTATTGAAGTAAGAGATTCTTCGCAAATAGGTATGTATGCAGAGGGGACTAATAATAAAGCTACTAATACAGGAACAATTAATCTGAATGTAGATAGTTCTACTGGTATCTATGTAAAATCTGGTGCAACAGCTGAACTTAATGGAAATATAGGATTTACAGGGAAATCAAGTGTAGGAGTTTTTGCAGAAAATGCAACAGTAAACTTTAAAGATAATTTGAACTTTACAAATAATAATGAAAATAAAAATATTTATGTTTATGGTAAAGATGCTGCTGTAGGAATAGATTCTGGAAAAATTGTAACAGTAGATGGAATGGGAACTCCAGCAACAACAGGAAATAAGACTGTAGGAATATATCTTGAAAATACTGGTAATGGAAGTACATTTAATGGAACTACAGGGCAACTTGTTGTTACAAATGAAGCAGTAGGTATCTATTCTAAAGGAAATAATACTTTGAATGTAAACATAACAGCTAATGGAGCAAAGACAACAGGAGTATTTATAGATGGAAATTCTACTATAGCAGGAACAGTAACCGTAAAAGGAACTGCATCTGCAGGAGCGATTGGAGTATATGGAAGTGATGGTGCTGTAACTATAGGCGTTGGAGGACTTACTCTTAAGACAGATGCAGATAAAGGAACTGGAATGTATCTTGTTGATGGAGCCTATGCAGCAGGAGAAAAAATTACTGTGAACAATACAGCTACTGTGGATAACATAGGAGTATACTACAGTAAGGGAACTGCTTCAGGGATTGTAACAAATGGGGCTGAAATTGAACTTACAGGAAGTAAGAGCATAGGAATATATGCAGCTGATGGAATAAACCTTGTTAATAGTAAAGATGTAATATCAACAGGAGTGGGAACAAACAATAATATAGCTTCGTATGTAGGAGGAAATTCAACACTTACTTCAAATGGAAATATAACTATGGCAGGGGCAGATAATATAGGAATATATACTGGCAAAGGAACTGGAGTAAACAGTGGAATTATTGATATAAGTGGGGGAACAGGAACATCATCAGCAGGAATGGTGGCTAAAACTGATACTGCAGCAGATACAGCTACTGTGGAAAATAAAAATAAAATTACTGTAGGTTCTAATCTTGGAATGTATATAGCAGGAGCTGGAACAAGCTCAGGAAAAAATACAGGAACAATAACTGCAACAACAGGAACTGGAGTATATGTTGATGGTTCAGGAAATAGTTTTAATGGAACTGGAGGAACTATTGCATCAAATACAGTTGGAATTTACCTGAAAAATACAGATGCTAATAAAATCACAACTGGAACTTTAAATATAGGTTCAGGAGGAGTTGGAGTATTTGGTGAAGATGCTGAAATAGATTTTGTAGTAAATGTTACAGGAAGAGGAGCAGTAGGAGTTGCAGCTAAAGGAAATTCAATAATTTCAGGAAATATTAAAACAGGACAGGGTTCTGTTGGAGCATTTCTTCTTAATGATACAGTAACATTTAATGGAGCAGTTATAGAAACAGGAGCAAGCATTCCAGAGTCAGGGCCAGGAGCGAATGATGCCAAAACATCAGTAGGAATACTGTTTGATGCAGGAATAACTAGTACATATACTATGAATAATGTAACTGTAAATGCAAAAGACGGAGTAGGAATATATCTTGGTGGAACTGGAATGACTCTTAATCATAATGGAAATATAACTACTGAAGGTGGAATAGGAATATATGTAAAAAATGGAACTACATTGGCAACAGGAACATCAACACTTAACATAAGCAATGGAGGAACTGGAGTATATATAGAGCAGGGAACAGCAAACTTAGGATTAAGTGGAAATTTGACATTTAATTTTGGAACTGGTGGAGGAATAGGAGTATTCAATAATGGAGGAACACTTAACCTTGGAAATAATATAACTATAACAGGTTCAGGTTCTCTTGCTGCAACTTCAAATGGAAACTTAATTTCTTCTGGAAATTTAAGTATAGGAGAGGGAGGAACAGGACTTCTTGGAACATATGACAGTGGAACTGTAACAGCAAAAAGTATAACAAATAATGGAGGAACAATAAATGTTCATACAGGAGGGATAGGTCTTGCAGCTATAAAGGGAACAAGTATTCCAACAGGAACGATTACCATAAATAATAGTGGAATAATTAATGCAGAAGGAATATCAACTGGAGCTACTCCATCTCATTCTATTGGAATTTATACAGATGTAGCTGAAATTGTAAATACAGGAAGTATCAATGTAGGAACAGATGGAATAGGAATTTATAGTGCCAATAGTGGAAAATCAGTGCAAAATGATACTATGATTATGACTGGAACAGGTGGAATAGGAGTATATCTTAAAGATGCTACAACTGGACTTACTTCAAATAATATAATTTCAACAAGTTCAAGAAATACAGGAGTAGTTCTTGAAGGAGTAACCTCAAATATAAATGCAGGAACTGTTACCTTGGGAGATGAAAGTGTAGGAGTAATGGCTGTATCAGGAACAACTTCTGCAATAGATGGAACTATTAAAGTAGGGGCTTCAAGTTCTGATAAAAGTGCAATAGGAGTAGTAGTAAAAGGTGGTTCTAATGCAGTATTAACGGGAACGGCATCAATCACAGCTGGAACAGGTGGGATAGGAGTATATGCTGAAGGGGCAGGAACAACAGTTGTTGTTTCAAATGCAGGAAATATATCAGTAGGAACAGATGGAATATATATGTATTCTAAGGGAGCTGCTTTGTCTTTTACAGGAGATATTATAGCTGATGCTCAAATAGGAATAGTTGCAGATGGAGGAAGCATAACTGCAAGTGGAAGCTCATCTATAACAGCTAAAAATGGTGGAATAGGAGCATATATAAAAAATGCAGCACCAATATTTGGAGGAACAGTAATTACAGTTCAAAGTGGAATTGCAGAAACAAATTCTAGTCCAGCAAAATATTCTGTAGGAATTTATTATGATGGGGTAGCATCAATAGGAGCAATGCCAGTAGTTACACAAACAGGAAATTATACAATAGGCAGAGTATTAAATAATTCAGCTGGAAGTGCAACTGGTGGAATTTCTATAGGAAGTTCGGGAAGCAATCAGGTAGGAGTAATGGTAAAAGGAAACTCTAATTTAGCTGTGACAGGTGGAGTAGCTGTAACAGGAAATAGTAATATTGGTGTATATGGAGAAAGCAGTGCAATAACAGTGACTGGAGATATATCAGCTACTTCAGTATCTTCATTGACAAATTCATCAATAGGTGTATTTTTAGATAAAGGTTCATCATACACAGGAACTGTAGGAAATATTTCAGCAGGAAGTAACAGCATTGGAATCTATGGAAAAAATATGGTTGGGGGAACAATTACACAAAGTGGAACAACTATGAATGTAGGAACTAATGGAGTAGGTATTTATGGAGAAGGAAATGGAAATATCAACTTATCGATGGGAACAATAACTCTAAGTGATAAAAATTCTATTGGTGTATATGCTAAAGGACTAAATTCAGTAGTAACAGGAAATATGACTATTGGAACAAATACAAGTATAGGAATAGTAAGTGAAGGGAATGGAAATGTAACATATACAGGGAATATAACAATAGCTGATAAAATAAAAACAGGTTCTGTAGGAATATACAAACTTGGAGGAACAGCACCATCAATTATCACTTCATCAGGGAACTGGTCAGTAGGAAACAGTGGTTATGGAATTTATTTAAAGGGTCAGGGAACAATAGTTAATAATAGTGCAGATATGACACTAGGAATGTCAGCAGTAGGAATATTCTCAAGTGGAGTAAATGTAATTAATAATACAGGAAATATAGTTGTAGGAGAAACAGATGTAAAAGGTGATCATAATAAGATAGAAAATCATCTTAACTCAATAGGAATATATGCAACTGCAGGAACTACTGTAAATAACTCTGGAAATATAACTGTAAACTACGATCATTCAGTAGGAATCTATGGAGATAGCTCAGGAACAAAAATTCAAAATACAGGAACTATCAATGTTGATAGAGGAGGAGTAGGAATTCTTGTAAGAGATGGAGCAGTAGCTATAAATGCTGCTGGAGGAAATATCATCTTAGGAAGTACATCAGCTCCAATGCCATGTACAGCAACAACAGTGGGAATGGCAGCATATTCAGGGGCAAAAATAGAGAATGCTGGAACAATAACTGTTAATGAAGGTGTTGGAATGCTTATAGGAGTAGGAGCAACATTTGATAACAGTGGAACTATTTATTTAAAAAATGGAATAGGAATTGAAGGACCAGGAGCTTTAAACAACTATGGGCATATAGTTGTTCTTCCAGGAGGAAATGGAACTCCAGGAGCAAATGTGGGAGTATCTAATGCTGAAATAGGAAGTGTAAAAATAGAATCAGATGGAACAATAACAATTAATGATAAATATGTATCTATAGGAGGAACACTTTCAACAGTAGGAAATATAGTAGTAAATGGGGCATATGTAGATGTAACAACTGGAACACCATTATTTAATGCAAATAGTGTAAGTGGAGAAGTAAGATTACTTCCAAACTTTGCAGCTACAGGAAATGGAATTTCATATGAGATAGAAGGCTTTATAAATACAGCAATGGGAACAATAACAGGAACTAAACTTACTCCTGTAACATCACCTCTATTTATTGCTAAAGTTACAGATAAAGGAAGCCTTGTTATTGCAAAAAGACCATATGCAGATTTAGTAATAGGAGAACAGTTTGATCCTTTGTATAAAGGATTGGATAATATTCTTAAAAATAGTGGTGGAACTGGAAGAGATGCTGATATTTTGAAAGGATTGAATGAATACTTGGAAGGTCTTCCTGCAGATCAGTTTGAAAGAGAAACATCATTAAAACTTGCTGAAACAAGAGGAGATATCTATGCAACTATTCAAGGAAGAATGCAGGATATTAATCAGGCAT
>OGCU01000530.1_pt1 | contig 16948 bp, 14 predicted proteins | sample 1570251 | NCBI WGS metagenome assembly OGCU01 (sample SAMEA2582182, study PRJEB24529) | metagenome | biome: Human gut stool | place: China | collected 2011
GAGAAAAATATAGATGGAGAGAAAGTTCTCTTTCTGAAGCCTCAGACTTTTATGAATCTCAGTGGTAATTCAATAGTTGCTGTAGTAAATTTTTATAAAATAGATGCTAAAAAAGATATGATAGTAATCTATGATGATATGGATCTTCCAGTTGGGAAATTGAGAGTAAAAGAGAAAGGTAGCTCAGGTGGGCACAATGGAATAAAATCTATTATTTCCCATTTAGGTGATGAGTTTTTACGTATTAAATGTGGCATAGGAAAGAGTAAAGATGACACTATAGATTTTGTATTAGGTCAGTTTGATAAAAGTGAACAAGAAGTTGTTGATAAAATGATTAAGAATGCAGCTGATTGTGCTTTAGATTTAATAAGAGATGTTGAATTAGGCAGAATAATGCAGAAATATAACAAAAAGTAATAACTTGCGATGGAAAAAAATAACGAAAACATATTGTTAAATAGATATAAATGTGGTAAACTGATTAGTAGAAATTAACTTTATGAAAGGAGATTCATATGAGATTTTTTGGTTTCAGAGGTGGAGTACATCCGCCTGAAAATAAACTACAAACAGAAAATATGCCAGTAGAAAAACTAGCAGCACCAAAAATGTTGTATATTTCTTTATTACAACATATAGGATCACCATTAGATCCAATTGTAGCTATTGGAGATAAAGTACTTAAAGGTCAGAAAATAGCTGACTCTCAAGCATTCTTAACTTCTCCTATACACTCACCTGTAAGTGGTACAGTTAAAAAAATTGAAGAACATGTTTTCCCATTAATGGGAAGAATCAAAACTATCATGATTGAAAATGATGGGGAAGAAACTTGGGCAGAATTAACTAAGATAGAAAATTGGGAAACTGCTGACAAGAAAGATTTATTAGCAATGATTAGAGAAAAAGGAATTGTAGGTATTGGAGGGGCAAGTTTCCCTACTCATGTAAAACTTAATCCACCTGCTGATGTAAAGATTGATACTTTACTATTAAATGGAGCAGAGTGCGAACCTTACCTTAACTCAGATAATAGACTTATGCTTGAACATCCAGAAACTATAATTGAAGGTATCAAAATCATCAAAAAAGTTTTAGGAGTAGAAACTGCTATCATAGGTATTGAAGAAAATAAGCCTGAAGCAATAGCTTCTATGAAGAAAGCTGCTGAAGGTACAGGAATAGAGATAGCTCCTCTAAAAACAAAATATCCTCAAGGAGGAGAAAAACAATTAATTAAAGCTGTTTTAGATAGAGAGGTTCCATCTGGAAAACTTCCATCAGCAGTAGGAGTAGTTGTTCAAAATACAGGAACAGCAGCTGCTATATATGAAGGGTTGGTAAATGGTACTCCTCTAATTGAAAAAGTTGTTACAGTTTCAGGAAAAGCAATAGCGAATCCTAAAAATATAAAAATAGCTATTGGAACACCATTTTCTTATATTCTTGATCAATGTGGAGTAAACAGAGATGTAATGGATAAATTAGTAATGGGTGGACCAATGATGGGAATGGCTCAATTCTCAGAAGAAGCTCCAGTGATTAAAGGAACTTCTGGTTTATTAGCCCTTACAAAAGAGGAAACAAATCCTTATAAACCAAAAGCTTGTATAGGATGTGGAAAATGTATCGGAGCATGTCCAATGCTTCTTGAACCAATCATGTTTGCAAGACTTGCTGCTTTTGAACAATGGGAAGAAATTGGAAAATACAACCTGATGGATTGTATTGAATGTGGATCATGTGCTTATATATGTCCAGCTAACAGACCATTAACTGAAGCTATAAAGATTGGAAAGTCAAAATTAAGAGCAATGAAAAAATAACATACAGTAAGTTATTAAGTTATTAGGAGGGTACAAGTGACTAATATTTTGAAGATGGGGCCATCACCTCATATAAGAACATCAGAAACAGTTGAAAAAGTAATGTATGATGTAATAATATCTTTAATACCAGCATTTTTAGTTGCTGTATATGTTTTTGGAATAAGAGCATTTATAGTTACTTCAGTTGCTATATTATCATGTATTGTTACAGAATTTATTTGTCAGAAAATAATGAATCAGGATATTTCTGTATTTGACGGAAGTGCAATTCTTACAGGTATTCTTTTTTCTTTTGTTATACCAGTAAATATGTCTCTTATTTATGTAATTATTGGATCGATAGTTTCTATCGCTCTTGGTAAAATGGTATTTGGAGGACTTGGACATAATATATTCAACCCTGCACTAGTAGGTAGAGCATTTGTTCAGGCTTCATGGCCAGTAGCTATCACTACTTTTGCTCTAGATGGAAAAGCTGGAGCTACAGTATTGGATACTATGAAAAGAGGACTTCCATTAGATGGAGCTTTAATTGAAGGTGGAAATCAATACATTCAGGCTTTTGTAGGTAGAATGGGTGGATGTTTAGGAGAAACTTCAGCTCTTGCTCTTCTTATAGGAGGAATATATCTTATCTATAGAGGACAGATAGACTGGAAAATGCCTGCTTTAATAATAGGTACAGTATTTGTTCTTACATGGGCAATGGGAGGAGATCCTGTAATGCATATTCTTTCAGGAGGGTTGTTCCTAGGAGCTTTCTACATGGCTACAGATATGGTAACAAGCCCATATACACCAAAAGGTAAAATAATATTTGCATTGGGATTAGGACTACTTATATCTTTGATTAGAATGAAAGGTGGATATCCAGAAGGGGTTGCTTACTCTATCCTTATCATGAATGGATTTGTTCCTTTAATCAATAGATATACTGCACCTAAAAAATTTGGTGAGGTGAAGTCTAATGAAAAATAGATATGTACATTATGGAGCAGTTCTTTTAATAATAGCTGCTGTATCTGCTGGAATATTGGCTGTAGTAAATGAATTTACTAAAACAGTAATTCAACAGAATGAAATAGCTGCTGTAAACTCAGCAAGAAAAAATGTTCTTTCTTCTGCTGATACATTTAAAGCTGAAGAAGCTATAAAAGCTGAAGGGCTTGAATTTATACCTGGATTTAACAAAGATGGAGAGCTTACAGGATATGTTGTATCTGTTGCTCAAGGTGGATATGCTGCTGACATCAATTTTGTTTTGGGTATTGAAAAAGATGGTAAAATTGCAGGACTTGATATAATAGGAAGCCAAGAAACTCCAGGACTTGGAGCTAGAATTATGGAAAAACCATGGCAGGCTATCTGGGTAGGAAGAGATTCATCTTATGTCTTCAATAAATCTACTGATGCATTTGCTGGTGCTACTATATCTCCAACAGCAGTTTATACTGGAATAATGAGAGCTTTGACAGTGTATGACAAAGAGGTGAGAAAATAGTGGAGAAAAATAACTATGGAAAGATATTCTTTGAAGGAATATTCACAGGAAACCCTGTATTTATACTTCTATTAGGACTATGTCCTACACTTGGAGTTACAAGTTCAGCAATAAATGGTATGTCAATGGGATTAGCCGTTGTAGCTGTTCTTGCATGTTCAAATGTTTTAATTTCTGCATTTAAGAAATTAATTCCTGATCAAGTTAGAATACCAGCATTTATCATGATCATAGCATCATTGGTTACAATAGTTGAAATGGTTATGAAGGCATATACTCCTGATCTTTATAAAGTATTGGGATTATTTATTCCTCTTATAGTTGTTAACTGTATAGTATTGGGAAGAGCAGAAAGTTTTGCATCAAAAAATGGTGTACTTGCATCTCTAGTTGATGGAGTAGGGACAGGACTTGGTTTTACTCTATCTCTTACAGTATTAGGTGCTATCAGAGAGGCTCTTGGTAATGGATCTGTATTCAATATCAAGTTTGCTCCTGAAGGCTTCACTCCTGCACTTATATTTATACTTGCACCTGGAGCTTTCCTTACAATTGGATGTATCATAGCAACTCTTAATTATCTTAAGATGAAAAAGAGTAAGGAGGGATAGAAAGTGACTTTTGGAAGTATTTTTAGTATTATAGTAGGTTCTATATTTATAAATAACGTTATCTTTGCAAAGTTTTTGGGTTGTTGTCCTTTCATGGGAGTATCTAAAAAGATAGATGCTTCATTGGGAATGGGAATGGCAGTAACTTTCGTAATAACTCTAGCTTCAGGGATAACTTGGCTTGTATATCATTTTTTACTTGCTCCATTTGGATTAGACTATTTACAAACTATAGCTTTTATATTAATTATAGCAGCTCTAGTTCAATTTGTTGAAATGGCTATTGCTAAGACTTCACCAAGTCTTTACAAAGCTCTTGGAGTATTCCTTCCTCTTATTACAACTAACTGTGCAGTACTAGGGGTAGCGATTATAAATATTCAAGAAGGATATAACTTCATTGAAACATTAGTAAATGGATTTTCTGTTGCAGTAGGTTTCTCACTAGCATTAGTATTACTTGCTGGTATTAGAGAAAGAATAGAATACTCAGCTATTCCAGCATCATTTAAAGGAGTACCAATTGCATTTATATCAGCTGGTCTTCTTGCTATGGCGTTTATGGGATTTAGTGGAATGCAAATATAAATATTTTGGAGGTTAATATGAACGCAGTAATAATGCCTGTGTTGGTTTTAGGACTAACAGGTCTTGCTATGGGGTTGTTCTTGGCCTTTGCTTCAAAGAAATTTGAAGTTGAAGTGGACCCAAAAATAGAACAAATAATGGGTATTCTTCCTGGTGCAAACTGTGGAGGATGTGGATTTCCTGGATGTGCTGGATATGCAGCAGCAGTTGTAAATGAAGGTGCAGGAATGTCACTATGTGCCCCTGGAGGAGCCAGTGTAGCTGAAGGAATTGGTCAAATTATGGGGGCTACAGTAGAAGTATCTGATGAAAAAATAGTTGCTAAAGTATTATGTCAAGGAGATAATACAAGAACTACTAAAATATATGAGTTTGATGGAGAACTTCAAACTTGTGCTGCAATGATGCTTTATGCAGGTGGAGATAAATCATGTGTTTACTCATGTTTAGGGCATGGGGACTGTGAAAGAGTATGTCCAGTTAATGCAATCAAAGTAAATGATAAAGGTATTGCTGAAGTAAATGAAGATAAATGTATATCTTGTGGATTATGTCAAAAAGCATGTCCAAAGAAAGTTATCTCTATGCTTCCTCAAAATAAAAAAGTTACAGTACTTTGCTCTTCTAAAGAGAAAGGTGCTACTGCAAGAAAAGCTTGTTCAACTGCTTGTATAGGATGTGGATTATGTAAAAAAGCGTGTCCAGTAGATGCTATTACAGTTGAAAATAATCTTGCTAAAATAGATCCAGAGAAGTGTATCCAATGTGGTTTATGTGCTGCTAAATGTCCTACAAACGCAATTAAAAGTGAGATAAAGGAAGTTAAAAAAGCTGAAATCATAGAGGAAAAATGTGTTGGATGTACTCTGTGTGCTAAAGTTTGTCCAGTGGGAGCAGTAGAAGGAGAACTTAAAGCTAAGCATAAAATTGATCAAGAAAAATGTATAGGTTGTGGACTATGTTTTGATAAGTGTAAATTAAAAGCTATCAAAATGAATGTAATTGAAAGAAGAGATTAATTGTATATAGACAATAATAAAAGACACTCATAAGTTTTAGGGTGTCTTTTTTATATAAAAAATACCCAGCTCCTTAATTATGGAACTGGGTTATTTTAATATGTAGGAGAAGGATCTTCATCTTCATAAAGAAAACTTTGATCTTTTTCATTTTGTTTGAAATATTGAAAATATCTATTTCTATCTCCTTCAAAAAGTTTTAGAAGAATGACATTGCACACTTCAGCATGAAGTATAAAAGAGTTGAAAAAGCTTGTATTATTTGTTTCAACAGGGATAAATATTGAAGCATAAGATGCAATTTTACTAAAAAGATTATTTGTGATAACAACAGAAGGAACTTTTTTAGCATGAAGAAGTTCCATCATCTGTACTTCATCTTTCAGATATTTAGGGACACTGAAGAATATAACACAGTCATCTTTTGTAACATGGGCTATTTTTTCAAATAAACCATATCCACCTTCAGATATAGTTACTGCTTCAAGTCCAAGAACCATACAGTGCCACCCAAGCATTTCAGCAACAGCTCTGCTGCTCCCTACACCAATGACAAATATTTTTTTTGATGTTTGCATAAGTTTTACTGCATTATCGATTTCTTCTAAGTCAAGATCCATATAGAGTTTCTGCATATTTTTTATATCAGCATTTATCATTTTTTTTACACTGTTATTATCCTCTCTGTCATTGTTCCAGTTATCCAGCATTTTATCAATGACACTTTTTCTTGCTTCCAACTCTTCTGCAAGATATTCTTTAAGTTCATTATACTTGGAAAATCCTATTTTTTTAGAAAATCTCAATACAGTTGCATCGCTGACATTGAGCTCTTTTCCAAGTTCTAGAGAAGTCATCATAATAACTTTTTTGGAGTTTTCACATATATATTCTGCTATCTGTTTTTCAGCTTTAGTTAGATTATTATAATTCTTCCTATATAGTTTTGCAATTCCGGTCATAGATAATACCTCGCATTTCTTTTCTTTTATCATAAAATAATTTAAAGATAAAAGCAAGGAATATTTCTAGACATTCATGCATATAAGAGCTGAAATAATGATACCTGTTCCTATATATTGACGTATTGTGAGCTTTTCTTTAAAGAAAAGAAAATTTACAAAATTAACTAAAAGTATAACAGAAATACTGTATGCAGGGAATACCAGATAAGCAGGAAGTACAGCAACAGCTTTTAATTGTGCCAATGTAGTAATCTGATTAGGTATTCCTATAAAAAAACCAATAAGTATTTCTTTTAAACTGAGATTTTTTATACTTTTTATACTCAATATAAGACTGAATATAAAGGAAAAGATAAATGTATAAAAGATAAAATGCCCTTGAAGATTTGGATTACCAAAGTGACCATATATCTTTGCTAGGGTATCTACCATACCTCCAGCTATAAATAAAGCTATGAGAAGAATAGGTGAAACACTGCTACCATCTTTCTTATCTTTTTTGTTGATGTAGTATATAGAAAAAATTGCTAAAATACACCCTATTATCTGCATTTGATTGGGATATTCTTTAAAAAGTATAACAGATATAAGAATAGGGATAAGAAGCCCCAATCTATTATATGTAGTAGTAAGAGGAGCTCCATTTTTTTTCATGTTTATCTGCATCAGATAAAGACAGGCAATATATAATACAGCATTTATCACAGCGAGAAGAAGTGTATACCTGTAATCTCCCTCAAAAGAGAATACACTTTCCTTTCGAATGACAAAATATGCCAATATACCACCAAAAAAGTAATTAAAAGTATTTACATTAAAACGGTTGTTTTTTTCTTTTTCTGACAATCTTATGATGAAAGTCATAAATGTATTTGATAAAATTGCTATGATTAAATACAGCATTTATTCACTTCCTCGATTTCTCTATCTTTGATAGATGATTTTTCCATCAAGCATAGTGAGATCAACTTTGATATTTTTTATATCTTCATCTGATACTTGAGAAAGATCTTTGTCTATTATTATAAGATCTGCCAACTTATCAGCTTCTATGCTCCCTTTGAATTTTTCTTCTCCATTAAGCACAGCACCATTGTATGTCATCATTCTGAGAGCTTCTGCTTTGGTTATTTTTTCTTCATCACCAAGAGAATAACCTCTTGATCCTTTTCTAGTTACAGCTGCATACATATTTATAAAAGGATTTAAATTTGAACAAGGCATATCAGTAGTTAAAGAAACTATTATTCCATTGTCTTTATAAGTTTTTAGTGGAGTAAATGATGTTTGCTTATCTCTAGGGAGCAGAGAATCATATCCATCTGCTTCGACATAGATGAAGCTGGCTTGAGCAGCTACCATTATTCCCACTTCGCTCATTTTTTTAAGAGTTTCCTCACTTGGATAATAAGCATGTATTATAGAGTGCTGATGTTTTCTTGGATTAGCTTTTACAGCTTTGTAAATAGCATCTACAGCTTTATCTATAGCTACATCTCCCATTACATGGATACCAATATCCCAGCCAGAATCATGAGCTGATTTTATATATTCATCAAGTTTAGTGATATCAAGTCTTAATGGAAATTCTCTCAAAGAATCTTCGCCTTTATAATTCCAAGATTTTAAAGCTGTCATAGATGTAAGTCCACCATCTATTGCCATTTTTAATGAAGAATAACGTATCCAGTTATTTCCATAACCAGTGGAAAAATTATAATCCTCAAGAAGCTGGTCAAGTTCTTTTTCATTTTGCTGCAGTGTAAATCCATGCCAGTTAGGCATAAGGTTTATTCTGCATTTAAGTTCATTTTTCTTTAATAAATCATGATAAGCTTTACATACTCCAGAACTTACTCCTGGTTCTGTAATACTTGTAATTCCATATTTATTATATTCATTTATTGCAAGAGATATAGATTTTTCCAATACAGGAATAGAAGGCTCTCCCTCTCCTGCTCCAAAATCATCACTTCCAAAAGGACCAGGCATAACTTTTCTGACTAAAAGAACAGCATTTCCATGAAGAACCCCAGTAGGTTCTCCCTTTTCATCTTTTTCTATATGCCCCTTTGGAGGATCAACAGTATCTTTAGTGATACCAGCTAATTCTAATGCTTTAGAGTTTACAGAACAAGCTCCAAATATTCTTTCCAGTACAACAGCATTATCAGGAGAAGCAATGTCCAAATCGTAGCGATTAGGTGCTCTGTTTTCTTCAAATTGAGATTCTATCCAACTTCCTCCCTGTATCCATGTTCCTTCTGGAACCTCTTTTATTCTTTCTTTAATTTTTTCTTGAAGCATTTTCATACTATTAATACCGAAAAGTACTATTCCTTCAAGCATTAAACCAGTTTCCCATGCATGATTGTGAGCATCATTGATACCTGGCAGAAGGCTTCTTCCTTTTAGGTCTATTAATACAGTATTTTCAGTTTTCATTGATAGTATTTCATCATTATTTCCAACAGCTACTATTTTATTTCCTGATACAGCAGTAGCTTCATAAATACTGTCATTTTTATCTACTGTATGAACACTCCCATTATAGAAGATATAATCGGGAAAATATATTTTCGATTTATTCATCATTGTATTCCTCCTAAAATTTTACCATTTCTCTTTTCAGCTATTTTAGAAAACATGAAAAGAGCTGTAACTATTAATATTGCTGCAACTATAAGCCCTAATATTGGAGAGATAAGTCCTCCTACTAGAAAACCTATTACTGAAGATGTTCCTACAGTTAGACTGTAAGGAAGTTGTGTTTTTACATGTTCCACATGGTCAGAACCAGCTGCTGTAGATGCAAGAATAGTAGTATCTGATATAGGAGAACAGTGATCTCCAAATACTCCTCCACTTAATGAAGCCCCTATCATAAGTTCCATTGGGACTCCAAATGTATGAGCTATTGGAAGAGATATTGGCATGATTATAGCCCATACCCCCCAAGAGCTTCCAGTAGAGAATCCAACAAAAGCACCTACTACAAATAGGAATGCAGGCATAAGACCAGCAGCTATGTTGTAATGTGCAACTATATTTATTAAATATCCTTTAAGGTTCATAACCCCTGTCAATGAACCAATAGACCATGCTAATACTAATATGATTGGAATATCAGAGTTCAAAGCTACTCCTTTACAGAACATAGGAACGATATCAGCATATTTAAATATTTTAGCCTTTGCACCCATTATTCCAGCAGCAATAGAAGCAACTAAAAATCCTGTGGTAATAGAAAGAGAAATATTGGAATTGACAAAAGCTCCTCCTATACCATTTTCACCAGCTTTTCCAGTCCAGAGTATCATAGCTATTAATGTTGCAAATAATGCAAGAAGTGGAATAACAAAACTAGCCAGTGTTATATTTGAATCTTTAAATAAAGTATCCTCATCTAAATCATATTTTCCCATTGGATTATCATTTTCACCTATAAGTTCACCAGTTTCAATAGCTCTTTTTTCAGCTTTGTACATAGGTCCTATATCCAGATTGAATATAATAACAAAGAATAGAGCAAGCATACCAAACATAGCATAAAAATTGTATGGAATAGCTTTCAGATATGTAGTCCAAGGATTATCTGTTATCCCTAACATAGCAAACTGAGTAGCTATCAGCCCAATAGCATAAGTACTGTAGCTTGTAATAGGAGAAAGCGTTGCAAAAGGACAACCCATAACATCGCAAATATATGCAAGTTTAACTCTAGATACCCTAAGTCTTTCAGTTATTGGTCTCATAATAGCTCCAAGTGTAAGAGTAGGCTCTGTAAAAATAAAAGCAAATGCTGCAAAATATGCTGTAAGCTGAGCACCTTTTCTTGTTTTTACTCTCTTAGAAGCATAATCCCCAAATGCTTTTGCTGCTCCAGAAACTTTTATTAAATAGACAAACCCTCCACAAGACACAATAAGCATTATCATTCCTGCATTCCAAGTGTTACCAATAAGTGGAATGAAGAAATCTGAAATCATTTTTGGAAATCCGATAATTGGGTTCCAATCAGAGATAATGGTAGTTCCAATCCAAAGACCTAAAAAAAGTGAAAAAACCGTTTGTTTTGTCACCAGAGCCAGTAAAATAGCAACCAGCGGTGGAATGACAGATAAAATTCCATAGTCCATAATTTGCCCTCCTTGATTTTAGATAAAAGCTATTAAATTTACTGTATGTAGTAGTTACTATATTTATAATTTAAAAATGTAGTAAAGTCAAGATAATTTTTTTAAAAATTTTGTAGAAAAAAATATTGAAAATGAGAATAAAGTTTAAAAAAATAGGAGGAAAGAATATTATTAGTATAAATGAAAAAAATAAAATAATATATAAAAAATTGAAAAAATTTGATTGAACTACTACAATTTAATAAAATAAAAAGTTGTAAAAAAAAGGAGAAGTTTTTATGGAAGGAAAAAATTAAATATAAAGTCATATATATAATAAAGAAAGAAAAAATCTAAAATATCATTTAAGTCAGAAAATATACTGGCTATGATATTATATTCTTTCTGTGAACTTAAAGAAACAAAAGAAGTAGATAAAGATAAAGAAATTATAATGAAAATGAAAAATGAATAGACTGAAATAGAGAAAAATTATTATAGAAAATAATTTGAATTTTTATATATTATTAAGAAGAAAAAAATTATTATACAAAATAAAGGAAAGAGAGAGTTCCACAACTCTCTCTTTTAGATATTGTAATTGTTTAGATATTTTATTCTCTAATATAGAAATTAGTACCATCCTCTAATTTTCATAGCTTCTGCAATTCTTTTGATAGATTTCATGTATGTAGCCTGTCTGAAAGAAACATTCTTTTCCACTTTTAATTCCCAAATTGGTTTAAAAGCATCTACCATAGCTCTTTCCTCTTTTTCTTCTACTTCTTTTTCTGTCCAGTAGTACCCATACAGGTTTTGTACCCATTCAAAGTAAGATACTGTAACTCCTCCAGCATTTGTTAAGATATCTGGAGTAACAATAATACCTTTTTTATAAAGAATTTCATCAGCTTCTGGAGTAACTGGTCCATTAGCTCCTTCACAGATTAATAAAGCTTTAATTAATTCAGCTTCTTTAGCAGTAATTGCATTTTCTAAAGCACATGGAGCAATAGCATCTACATTTAATGCCCAGAATTCATCCATAGTAATTTCTTTAGAACCAGCAACTTTTGTTAAGCTTCCTTCAGCTTTGGCAGTTTCTAATTCTTCAAAAGTGAAACCTTCTGCTTTATATACTGCAAAAGCTCCTTTTCCTTTTTCAAACTCAGCAACAGCTACAACTTTTCCACCTAATTTCATAACATTTTTTACAGTGAATTTTCCAACATTTCCAAACCCTTGAACAGCTATAGTTGCTCTAGTAAGATCTTTTCCTAATGCTTTGAAAGTTTCTCTCATAGTTACAGCAACACCAAATCCAGTAGCTTCATTTCTTCCAGCAGAACCACCATAACTTAAAGGTTTACCAGTAAATACTCCAATTGTTTGTTCGCCAGCTAATCTGTTATATTCATCTTGCATCCATGCAATGATTTGTCCATTTGTATTAACATCAGGAGCTGGAATATCCAGTTTTTCACCTAAGTAACGGAACATTCCTCTTACCCAACCTCTAGAAAGTTGCTCTAATTCTCTTTGAGATAATTCAGAAGGATCAACAGTAATTCCCCCTTTACCTCCACCATAAGGGATTCCAGTTACCTGACATTTGATACTCATCCACATAGAAAGAGCTTTTACTTCATCAGCATTTACATTTTGATGGAAACGAATTCCACCTTTAAAAGGTCCTACTGCATCATTATGAGCTGATCTGTACCCTTTAAATGTTTTGAGAGAACCATCGTCCATTTTTACAGGAATAGAAATCTCAATAATTCTTTGAGGTTCTTTTAATAATTCGTATACAGCTGGATCTGCTCCTAAAGCATCACATGCTTTTTTTACTTGTGCTTGAGCGCTTAATAGTGGGTTTAAAGTTTCTTTTACCATAAAATCCTCCTTAAAATAATTAAATAAAATATCAATTTCAAATTAATTGTACTTTTATCAGTTACATTGTATTACAATTATATCTTCTAAAAAAAAATAGTCAATTTCATTAAATAAATTTTAAAAATAAAGAAAACAAATAAATGTTAACAATATATGATGTATATTTAAAAAATGAAAAAAATCTTTTTTCATAGACAAATTTTAAAACTATTAAATATATAAAATATATAAAAAATTAAAAAATTTTTTTAAAATTAGATGAGTTTTCTTGAAAATTGGCATATAGATGATTTTAAAATATAAAGAAATAAGTTCTAAAAGGTAGAAAAACAGATACAAATGAATTTTAGTGTATGCTATCTTGACGAAATGAAATAAAAATGATATAAGTGATTAAATAAAAATAATAAAAATAATTAAATAAAAATGTGAATGAAAATAATTATTTTTTTAAATTAAAGGGGGTATTATAATAATGAAAGTAATTTTTTATGGAGTTCGTGATGTAGAGGTACCTATTTTTGAAGCTGTAAATAAGAAATTTGGATATGATATGACTTTAATACCAGAATATCTGACAGATGAAGCTACAACACGAAAAGCTGCAGGAAATGATGCTGTAGTTTTAAGAGGGAACTGTTTTGCTACAAAAGAAAGACTGGATATTTATAAAGAAATGGGAGTAGAATATGTTTTGACAAGAACTGTTGGAGTAAATCATATTGATGTTCCTTATGCAAAAGAATTAGGATTAAAAACTGCTTATGTTCCTTTCTATTCACCAAATGCAATTGCAGAATTGGCACTGACTCTAGCAATGTCTTTACTAAGAAATGTGGCATATACTGCAAATAAAACAAAAGAAAGAAACTTTATTGTAGATAAACAAATGTTCTCAAAAGAAGTAAGAAATTGTACTGTTGGAGTTGTTGGATTAGGAAGAATAGGAATGACAGCTGCAAAACTTTTCAAAGGATTAGGAGCAAATGTTATTGGATATGATTTATTCCCTAAAACAGGAGTAGAGGATATTGTAACACAAGTTTCTATGGATGAATTATTAGAAAAATCTGACATTATTACTTTACATGCTCCTTATATCAAAGAAAATGGAAAAATAATTACAAAAGAAACTTTAGCAAAAATGAAAGATGGAGTTATCTTGATTAATACAGGAAGCTGAAAAATGGTAGATCCAGGTTCTTTAGTAGAAGCTTTAGAAAGTGGAAAAGTATCTGGAGCTGGAATTGATACTTTGGAAAATGAAGTGTCTATTTTCTTCAAAGATTTTGGAAACAACAAATTAGAAGATCCAAATTTTGAAAAATTGGTAGAAATGTATCCAAAAGTATTGATTACTCCACATATAGGTTCTTATACTGATGAAGCTGCTTTAAATATGATAGAAACAACATTTGACAATATAAAAGAATATTTAGAAACTGGAGATTGTAAAAATAAAATAAAATAGTTTTTCTATTGTTTACTGGATAGTGTAAAAAAAATAAAAGGACAGGGGGAGATTTGCATAGACAAAGCTCCCCTTTTATTTTAAAATAAAAATAAAAATCTGAAAATTAGAAGAGAGGAAATAGAATGGATTTTAAACAACATTATAAAATAAAATTACGAGAATGGGCAGACAGTTCTTTATGGGAAGAGGAGTTAAAGAGAAGAGGAATCTTATTTGAAAAAAAAGAATATTTTCCTGGGTATGTTATTTATAAAATAGAAAACCCTGGTGATGAGATACTGCAAGAATTTTCTCAAAGAAAAGAGATTTCAAAATTTGAAGTAATGCATCATTATTTTTTAAATTTTCAAACTCGTGTTATGGAAGCACAAATGCCTTCTTATGAAAAAGTTTCTGGGAATAAAAAATATCCTATGGTTGGAGTTTTAGATAATGGAATTGCAAATATTGAAATGATGAGTTCTTGGGTGTATCGAGATGAAAAACAGTATTGTCCTGAAAGACAGCACCCTACTCATGGTAGTTTTGTAGCAGGAGTAATTTTATATGGAGATGAATTCAGTGATAAAAAATGGATTGCAGGGGAAAAAATTAAGATTTATGATGCAGCTATTGTACCAGATTTTAGTCTTTACCAATTGGAAGAAGATGAGCTTTTGTTCAGATTGAGAAGAGCAGTTGAGGAACATTCTTGGATTAAAGTATGGAATTTAGCAATCAGCCTTCGTTTTGCTGTTGATTTAGAAAGAATTTCTGAATTTGGACTGTTATTAGATTATTTGCAGGAAAAATATAATATCATTATTTGTAAATCTTGTGGAAACGGGGAATTTACTAGAGATAAAGAGGAAAGAGGGAGTATTTTACAAGGCTCTGACACAATTCGCTCTTTAGTAGTCGCCTCGTGTAATCAAGAGGGGGAAGTTTCAAGTTTTAGTTTGAGTGGAAAAGGACATAAAATATTAGAAAAACCTGATATTGCTATGTATGGAGGAGATGTTTTCTGGGATCCAAATGGAAAACGAAAAGTATCAGGAGTTTATTCTTTTTCTCCAAAGGGAGAAATTGTAAGTTCTTTTGGAACTAGTTTTGCCACAGCTCGAATGACTTCTTTATTAGGAAATATTCTTTTTTGGAAAGAAGATGCTTCAGCCCTTTTTTTGAAAGCTATGGTAGTACAGACAGCAAGTCATGGAGAAAAATATTTTCTAGGTTATGGATGCCCTAAAGATACAAATGGCATTAAGAAAGAATATGAAAACTCATATGTTTTAGAGGGAACATTGTTGGAAGAAGAGAGAATAACAGTAGGCTATAAAAATGGAAAAATTCAATGTACTTTAAGTTCTGATGTTATTTTAGATTATCATCAGGAAGAGGACTATGTTCTTTGTGATATTAATTTAAGTTTTGAAAAAAATGGGAAAAAATATGAAAAAAAGAATATTTTTGGCGAGTATGAGAAACTTAATAATTTAAAAAAATATGAAATCCCAATGGAAGAAGAGGAAGGGGAAATAGAGATTATTTTTTCAAAAAGATGGAAAAAAGAAAAAAATAAAAAGAAAGATAGAGGACTTTCATATTGCTTTATTTTGAGAAAATAAAAAAAGTGAAAAAAAAAATGTGAATTTGAAATTTCACAAAAAAGTGAAAAAATTAAAACTACATTTTTTTGAAAATAGGTTGTATAATAAAAGGGAATTGGAAATAATAGTTTCATAAACAGAAAGACTGTTTTATTTTTGGAGGGAATTTCTTTGGCACTAAATAAAAAACATTTTGAAATTTTGAAGGAGTTAAAGAAAGAAGACGACTTAAAACGAATTGCGAGTATTTTTAATCAAACTGAAAGAAGTATTCGATATAAGATTGGAGAATTAAATGAAAATTTAGGTGAGGAAAAAATTTTCATAAAAAAAAGAAAAATATTCTGTCTTTTAGATGAGAAAGATATTTCTTCATTGATTAAAGGGATAAATGAATATAATTATGTTTACGAACAAAAGGAAAGAATAGATTTATTGATTTTAGAAAGTATTCTTCAAAAAGATGAATTTCAAATTGAAGAACTTGCAGATATATTACAGATAAGCAAATCTACATTGAGAGCAGATATTAAAATATTAAGTACCAAACTTTCTAAAATGGGTATTCTTTTAGAGCAATACCAATATAATAATAAAAAATGTCATTTGAGTTACAAAAATAGTGATTTAATTTATTACTTAGCAATCTTTTTATATCAATATGTTATTTTTGATGAAGGAGATAGCAGGGTAAGTTTTAAAAATACCAGTTATTTTGAAAAGATGGTTTCTGAAAAACTGACAAAACAGTATCTAGGAGTATTAGAAGATAGTTATCAAAAAATTAAGAATATAGATTTACCTTATACTGATGAAACACTTAACTTATTAATTTTGCTAATTTCTGTGCTAAAACTACGAAGTTTAAGTACAGAAGATCTAGATGTTTTAAATAGGAAGGTATTAAGAGAAACAAGAGAATTTAAAGTTTTACAGAAAACTTTTATAGAATTTTCAGAAACACAGCTTTATTTTTTAACAGATTATCTACTTCGTATTTCCTGTGATGAAAAAGAAATCTTTTCAAAACATCGTAATTGGCTGGAAATAGAACTTGGAGTTTATCGTCTGATTAAAGAATTTGAACATTTAAAGAATGTTCAGCTTGTAAAAAACAAGAGATTAATGGACGATATTTTATATTACATTAAACCACTTATTTATAGAAGTTCTAAGAAAATTGAATTGAAAAACAGCATTTTAAAAGAGGTAAAATTAGTATATGAAGATACCTTTTATTACTTGAAAAAGGCTTTTCATAGTTTTGAAACTCTATTAAATTTAGAAGTATCTGACAATGAGATTGGATTCTTGGTTCCTATCTTTGAAGTTGCTCTAAGAAATCAAATTAA
>OGCU01000534.1_pt1 | contig 16891 bp, 9 predicted proteins | sample 1570251 | NCBI WGS metagenome assembly OGCU01 (sample SAMEA2582182, study PRJEB24529) | metagenome | biome: Human gut stool | place: China | collected 2011
GAACGCATAAACCTGCATCCCACACAATAGCGAGAGCGACAGAATTGCTCCCGCTTGTTTTAAAATGTTATTCATAGATTGTTTATTAAAAGATAAAAAACTATTTCAGCGTTATACTTTATCAAAAAACTAAAATCCCCCCCCCCCCTATTCGTATTTCTTTGATTGAACACACTAAAAACATCAAAATAAATTAATACAATTGGAAGAAACCACCGGCAGATTTTTCCGATCATCCATTTTCAACCTAGACACAAACAGCACAAATATCAGTGCTTATAAATACAACCATTATATCGATAATACTATTTTAAATTCATTAACACGGGTTTTCGGACCGTATTGACGTTCTGTTGGGAAACCTCATTCAACTGTTCAAAAATTACAATCTTATTTTCACCTTTTCTTAACCATACACCCGGAATGTAAAGAGTCTGTTGTGGTCCCACTTTCCAATAACGGCCGATGTGTTTACCATTTATAAAAATAACCCCTTTTCCCCATGCACGCATATCGATAAAGGTATCTCCCGGTTGATCCAATGTGAATTCTCCCTCATAAATAACCGGGCGATCCTTGAATTGAACAGCCTGCAAAGGTGTGTTCCTGCAGACATTATCGCCAAATTCAGTCAATACAGGACATTTATCCATTGGTAACCGATACATATTCCAGCCACCCGTAATTTCTTTACCGGCAACAGTGACAGGACTGATAATCCCCTTTGTGTTATATACAATCTCACTTCCATAGTTGATACGTCCCATATTCTCCACCAAAATCTGTAAAGTGGCATTGAACGGGATATCTATCTCCATAGAATATGTTCTGGTATTGCGATTTAAAACACCTATTTTCTCACCATCTACATAAACCACGGCATAATCACGTAATCCTGGGATTTCAAGGATTCCACTGATAGGTTGATTGAAATGACGGGTGTACAAAACGTAACCATATCCCTGATTAAGTTGCTCGAACGTCAGAGGAGTAGAGGCGTTCACTGGTTGTATACTTTGTGCAAGAAGCAGGGCATCAACTACCCTCTCCAGTTTTATCGAAGAGATTTCTATAACCGGTATAGGGGCAGGAGGAGTAGGTATGGGATATTTCACATATTTCTGGATGACGGAACGTATAGAATCATATTTTGGAGTGATCCAACCGGCCTCGCTGATAGGAGCATCATAGTCATAACTGGTCAAATCAGGCTGTATATCCCTTTTCTTGTCATAATTGGCACCGCTGGTAAAACCAAAGTTCGTTCCTCCATGCACCATATAAAAATTAAATGAAACATCATTTTGCAGATAAGCCTCAGTCTGGCGGGCGATTTCCGAGGCAGAGACCTGAGGAAACGGTTCTCCCCAATGCGACAGCCAGCCCGGATAAAACTCTGCAACCATATACGGTCCTTTGCCACCATGATACTGGTTCACCACCTTTTTAAGATTAGCGATATCACTCTCCCCATTGGCCGTAGGCAGGGCACCTGCCACACACCCGCCCTCAAACAACCAACTTCCATCGGAGGTGAACAACGGAACGGTAAATCCGGCATCAGCCAGCTGCCCTTTGATCTTTGCATTATAGGAACGGTGCTCTTCAAACGATATATCTTTACGCTGGGAAACGTATGAGCCAAACTCATTTTCACACTGCACCATAATGATAGGACCACCTTTGGTACATTGCAGGGGGCCCACTTCCTGATACAGACGATCAATATATTTTTTCGTATATTTCAGAAACTCCGTATTATCCCTCCTTATTTCCATACCTGGTATATTCTGCAGCCACCAAGGATACCCGCCGAATTCCCACTCGGCACAAACATAAGGTCCGGGACGAAGGATGACCATCATCCCTTCTTCCCCGGCAATCCTTATATATTCTGCCAAATTCTTATCTCCGGAAAAATCCCATTTTCCAGGTTCAACCTCATGAAGATTCCAAAAAACATACGTTGCCACGGTATTAAGTCCCATTCCTTTCATCATCTGCAAGCGGTGGCGCCAATATTGGTGTGGTATACGGGCATAATGCATCTCTCCAGAAAGAATAGGGGTTGTCTCCCCATACCGATAAAAATGTCCATCCCTGATCTCAAAAGGAATTTTTTCCTGAGACATGGAATTCATTGAGCAAAGTAACAATAGTAGAAGGCAAAAAATCTTCATATGAAATCTTATAGAATTAAATTATACACATATTGTTTATACTTTTACTTTTCAGTCCTACGTAACAAATGATATTTATTTATCGCCCGTATCAGACTCATTCCCATTTTTTCACTTTTACATTTTCGTACTCCTTCACATCCTTGGAATATTATGGCTAGACATTAGCGTACCTATAAAGTTCCCCCCCCCCCCCTTATCTGTTATGACGAAAAACTCATCATAACTGCCTGCCAGTAAAACACTATCCGATTTGCAGTGGTCAAACGCATTAAAAATAGCATATTTCCTTAGCGCACTATCCCACACGAACCAAGATGATATCTTAAGAAACAAAAATATAAGATATATATCATTTATTTTTTGCAAAATTAAATTGGAACACACAAAGAAAGATCAAAAATCATGTAAAATAACTCATGTATTGTCCAATGTTACTATCTTTTTTACTAATAGACATATGTTTAGCAACATTTATACAAATATATTGTTTATTGATAAAAATATCCCTACGCTAGGAAACGTATGAGCCAAACTCATTTTCACACTGTACCATAATGATAGGGCCACCCTTGATATATTACAAGAGAGTAGTTCCCGAAACAGACAATCAATATATTTTTTCGTATATTTCAGAAACTCCGTATTATCCCTCTTTATTTTCCATACCTGGTATATTCTGCAGCCACCAAGGATACCCGCCGAATTCCCACTCGGCACAAACATAAGGTCCGGGACGAAGGATGACCATCATCACTTCCTCCCCGACAATCCTTATATATTCCGCCAGATTCTCATCTTCGGAAAAATTGGTTCAACCTCGTGGAGATTCCCAAAAACATACGTTGCCACGGTATTAAGCCCATTACTTTCATCATTTGCAAGCGGTGGCGCCAATATTAGTGTGGTATACGGACATAATGCATCTCTCTAGAAAGAATAGGGGTTTCTCCCCATACCGATAAAAATGTCCATCCCTGATCTCGAAAGGAATTTTTTCCTGAGACATGGAATTCATTGAGCAAAGCAACAATAGTAGAAGGCAAAAAATCTTCATATGAAATCTTATAAAATTAAATTATACACATATATTGTTTACACTTATTACCTTTCAGTTTTAAAACAGCCTTGTAACAAATGATATTTATTTATCGCCCGTATCGGACTGATTTTCATTATTTAACGACACAACACGCACCCAGTCAACCCACATCTCTCCCGGCAAATCTTCATCACAGATTTCTCCCGACCATGTCATCCTGCCATTCAATTCGCCTCCCAACGAGAAGTTCAGAATTATATTGAAGGGATATTCACAAAACGGATACTGTAATTTCCCCTCATCCAAGTATTGATTCCCATATCTCCAGGTCTCTTTGCCGTCGACATAGAATATAACTTCCTTTTCAGTACGCTCCACTGCATATACATGATCCTTAGTCACATCAAAGTTTTTATCAGGATTCTTGTTAGTTACGCCCGCAGAACCGTTTGCTCCGTTTATATAATAAGTATGTACTGTCTGATAGATCTGCAAGGGAGTTCCTTGAACCCATTCCATAAGATCTATTTCTCCCCCTCTGGGCCATTCCGGTGCTCCTATGGGCATTTGCCAGATAGCGGGAAAACCTCCACGAACCAATTTGGTTAATCTGGCTTTAACTTCCAAACGTGTACCACAGGGAAAACCGATTTTGGAGAATACCCCGCCATTTTTATAAGTCCCGTTATCCTTACAGGCCCTCAACTTCAAATAACCATCCTCCACTTTTACGTTTTCATAACCATTCACATCCCTAAACCACTGTGACCAGGCATTGTTAGCATACGTACAAAGTTTCCAGACTGCTGTATCGGGCACGACGGAGCTACCGTCAAAACTGTCAACAAATAAAACACTATCCGGTTTAATCCGATCCTCTGTCCCTACTCTTTCTTCTCTGGCAGATGCATGGATAATACCCCCGCCTGCAATAAACAGAAAACAATATAAAATTCGTCTCATATGATTATATTTTTAAAAAGATTATAAGCTCTACTTTTTTCTCCAAAGCATGTCACTTGTTATTTTTCGGAATTTTTTCTCATCAGACTTTCGCAGCATGACAACTCCGTTATTCCAGTTCGAAGGCCATCCTCCGATGATGTGCCCCAAGAAAACGAGTTTCAACTCATGCATCCCCTTCTCCAAAGCAATGGAGCGGTCATTTCGGGAATGACGTTTCACCTCTCCACCATTGTTTACAAGTAATTTTCCGCCGACCCAAACCTCTTCCAGATCAGAGGAGAAAAAGTAAACACCATTTTCAGGAATATCAATAAATCCAGTGGCCACAGCAGCATATTGTCTTACGTCTCGCATAGAATTCGTAGAAGGCACGAATGACGTTAATTCCCCCGTTTCTCTGATATCCGTACTGACATCCACACTCTTGCCCGTTTTCATAAACTCCTGCATATTAAGAAACATACCGTATGTCACTTCCATATTTAACCCATGAAAACTCCCTTCTACATCCACAGCAGGCAAAAGTACCTGCTTCTCTATCTGGATTGTACGCACTTTGCTCAGTTTTCCAGAGGATAGCAACGAAGCGATCTTAAGGATACCGTTCTGATAAAAAGAAAGAGGAGAAGTATAAATTTCCGAGGATACTCCAGGTTCAGTACCGTCAAGCGTATAAACTAAGCTAATAGGACGGCTCGTGGTAAATTCCAGAGACACACTGTCTGTAAAAGCGATATGGTCACAAGAACCGCCCGGCTGCTCCGGCAATGGAATGTGGTAATTGACGCCATGTCCGTCCAGACGGACATACGCGTTGTTGATACGCCGTTCAAAATCCACGTAATTCTTGCGTTTGGCATCAGTCCAGGCGACTTCCGCCAAAGCCAAGGAACGGGGATACATGTGATACTCACGGATATCATTATTATAAAAATATTCACTCCAATTATTAGCCTGAACCCCTATTATATGATGGTCCTTCCCAATAAGCACCAATGTGTCGGGTACGGGATTGTAATTATACACTTTTTCCAAAGTCGAACAACCGCCGATAGCTATAGGCTCAATCTTGCTGTCCCCCTGATAATAATCCAGATAGAGCCCGTTCGGACCGGGAGACATTATCGCATCATGTCCCGATAAAGCGGCCGATATACCGCCGGCATCACCCCGCCATGACATAATGGTCGCCGTGGAGTCAGGCTTGCCTTCCAGAATCTCATCCCAACCGATTATTTTTTTATCATATCGGGCTAAATATTTCCCTATGCGCTCCACAACGTAAGTATGCAGCAACTGCTCTGAAGTATGCTTGCCATCAGGCTTTATTCCCTCCTCCAGAATACGCTTCTGACAAAGGGGACAGGACTTCCAACTCTCTTTGGGGCATTCATCACCGCCAATATGGAAATAGGTGCCCGGAAAAAGGGCAACCATCTCATCAATGACATTTTCCAGGAATGTAAAAACACTCTCCTTACCCGGACACATTACGATATCCTCCACTCCCCAAATATTCCGAGGGGTAACGGGGTCTCCCTTACAGGACAGCCCGGGATAGGCGGATATAGCCGCAAGTTCATGTCCCGGAATTTCTAATTCCGGAATAATGGTGATAAAACGCTCGGCCGCATACGAGACAATGTCCTTGATCTCTTCCTGAGTATAATAAAAGGGGCCGTATTCCACGCCTTCCCCTTCAATACGCCTGCCGCCGATCTCCGCCAATCCTGGATATTGTTTTATTTCAATACGCCATCCCTGGTCGTCCGTCAGATGCCAGTGAATCGTATTTATTTTGAACATGGATAAAACATCTATCTGCTTCTTCACTTCTTCAACCGTCATAAAATGGCGGCAAGGATCCATATGTATTCCGCGGTATGCAAAACGTGGCGAGTCGATAATATTGGCGGCAGGAGCCTCCCAGTCAACATCCCGCACGATCCCGGCACTTTCTATTTCTGCCGGAAGCAACTGCAGAAAACTCTGCATCCCGTAAAATAATCCCCGGGGAGAACACGCTGTTACCTGCACACGGGATGATTCCACATCCAATGCATAGCCTTCCGGAGAGAACGTTGCACAAGAATCCAGTACTAGAGTAATTTCTCCTTTATCCTCCACCTTGACATCGTACCCGGTTGCCAGACTGATTTTAGCGGCAAAATACGTTGCAATCTTTTTTGCCTCAGGGGTAATGGCTCCTATAGAAACACCATCGGACAATTTGAAACTTCCCTCACGCTTTTCTAAAGAGCGGGGCGTGGGAATGATATTAATGCCGGCATTATATGATTTCGCAACATGTCCGCCCTCTCTACACGAGAGTGACGAAATCAAGAATATGCCTGCGCATAAAAACAAGATACTTTTTTTAATATTCATCAAGATACAATTATTGCATTAAACTTTTTCTCTTTGAAGGACAAGAACACATTATGGGAGAGTGGAGAAATATTATTATCCGTCTTTCCCAAGAATACCGAAGAGGACTTGTCGACACAACAATGCCGACAAATCCTTTCAATAGAGATCACCCCTAAAACAAACTTTTACGTCAAAAAATGAAAAATATAAATTACCTATCATATCACATCATAGAATATATCTTGTCAACCTCTACCAGCGTGCTTTACAAAATCTATTTCCACTGATATACCCGCACATAATCAACTTGCATGGTAAAAGGTAAATGTTTCTCATTTATAGGACCAGCCATCCCCTTTCCACCTGCAACATTCAATATCAAGAAGAAAGGAATATCAAAGGGCCATTGTACAGCGCCCAAACCCTTGTTATAATAGGTTGCGCAAACTTCTCCATTTACCATAAAATCAATTTTCTTATCGTTCCATTCTATTCCCCATATATTCCATTCACCCCGCTTGAATTTAGACCCTGAATGACCAAAAGGATATGTCTTTTGCTCCGTACCAGTAGTATGTACCGTTTGTACAGCAACATCTAAATCTTTTATATGCTCCATTATATCTATTTCACCACTTGCAGGCCATCCCCCATATTTTGAGCTGGCGGGCATCATCCATATAGCCGGCCATGAACCGTCCCCTGATGAAAACTTGGCCTTGACCTCTACCTTACCATAAGTAAAATCAAATTTCCCCCCATCAGTGCGTATACTTCCGGATTTATATCCGCGGGGATCTGTTTCATCCTTCATAAACTTGAGATTCAACATGCCATCTTCACACCAAACAACGGATGTATCATTCGGCTTATAATAATAGGCATGAGCAACATCTCCCCTGGGAGTATAATTCCACTTCTTGGAGTCAACGGCCCCATCGATATTAAATTCATCTGCAAAAATTAAAACCCACGAATTATCATCCTCATTATCAATGGTATCCCTAGCCTGTTGGTTTTGATTGTTAACAAAAGAGGTAGAGGTTTCATCTGAACATCCGACAAATAAACTACAAAAAAACAATAAAGTAAAATATTTCATTTTCATACAATCTCTATTTATATAATTAAATACACGGAAAAGTACATCCGGTTGGAATAAGACATACCTTCCCCTCCAACCGGATACCCTCATTTATTCTTCTTGCTTTTCGTAACCGGGGGTCTGTTCCAAGGCCGAATCATTATTAAGTATCTCATTATCCAACGGCCACAAAACTTTATATGCCTCAGTTTCTTGATTAAGCACCGCTCGTTTACCTTCAATATCCCCTTCTTTGCAGAACACTAATGGAATTCCGTCCTTTGCATTTTTCATGCGGCACAAATCCCACCAACGCTGTCCTTCCTGTACAAACTCCTTATCCTTTTCATGTAAAATAGCTAATTCATTAGTTAGAAAATCAGATGCCTTATATATATGCGAACCTGTCTCAGACTTATACGCCCTATTTCTGACTAAATTTATATATCTCTCAACATTTACATTATCACTCTCCATATTAGCAATCTCGGCTAATGCCAGATATACCCAGGATAAACGATAAAGAATAAAATCACCATCATAAACTCTGTTCCCCTGAGCATTGAGAGAACCCAAATTCTTACATACATGGGTACCATATATGTATAATTCTCCACTTTCCTTTTTCCGATATGAAGGCATAAATGTAGCTTCACGACGAGAATCACTATCCTCAAACTTCTCATAAAGGGCGAACTTATACTCATACTGCTGCTGCCCGTTATTCTGTATATCAAGCGCATCATTCCAAACACTTCCATCCGCCCTGTAACTATCTTTATTGGTCGTCCCGGAAACAAGGGAATAAGTATATGCGCGAGGAAGTGAATTTTCAGCTTCACCCTCCATATAGGAAACGGCCAATATCACTTCACTATTACCTTCGTTATCGGTGCTGAATATACGCTTAAAATCCTGTTGCAACTGGAGTCCATAATTACCCTCTACATTTTTTAAGAAATGCTTAGCCTTTGACAAATCTGATATATCGGCCTTGTTATCACCAATGGTCACTTTAGAATTCCATAAATAGACCTCGCCGGCCAGACATTCCGTAGCGGCCTTTGACCAGTATACCTTATTGCCGTGTCCATATGGGTCGAAACCTGATTGTTCTCCAAAATACTGAAGTGAAGTGTCCAGATCCTTTTTAATCTGTGCCATGACTTCACTGGGTTTAGCCCTCCCCAAAGAAAGTTTGAGCGGGTCAAGCTCTCCTTCGACAACTTCCACACCCAAACGAATGGGCACCCCACCATAGACCCTATAAAGATCAAAATAGTAAAAGGCGCGAAGACCATATGCCTGTCCCAAATAATAATTCTTTTTATTCTCCGGCATAAAAGCGGCATCTGTTACATGGGCAATAAAAAGATTGATATTAGTTATACAACCATAAATATCTCCAAATTTACTAACTCCAGGAGTCTCTCTGGATAAATTCTGTAAAATAATTGCACCGTTGGAAATAGTCAGTCCATCTGCACTTACACCATCCTTGTAATGCCCCCCCCTCAATTCTCCAAAAGTGATGACGTGCTGCCCGGCCTTAGCTCTTAAGGCATCATGAAGCCCATCCACATATGCACTGACCTGGGCCTCCGTCTTCCAGAAATTGCCGCTTCCATAATTGTCTATCGGGGCGAGATCGAGCAGGTCCCCGCATGAAGTTGTAACAATAGCAGCTACACACAACACCATATGATTTATAAATTTTATCTTTCTCATCTTATTCCAATTTTTTAAAATGTAACATTAACGCCAAGAATGACGGTCCGTGGCAAGGGGTATCCCGAGGAGATTTCCGGACTCACTGTCCTGGCAGATGTCAAATAACCCAAATTTTGTCCTGTAATTGAGAATTGTAACTTCTGCATATACAGTTTTTTAGACAATTCTTGAGGAAGAGTATATGACAGAGACAACTCCCTGACACCTAAATAGTTGCCCTTGGATGCAAACAAGGTAGAGGTGCGGTTGTAGTTGGCGGTTCCTAGCTGATCACCATATACATAACGGGGATATTTTGCATTTGGATTGCTTTCATTCCAGGTGTTGAAGACATCCTTTGTCGTATTGTAAGTCCCCTGCATACATCCTAAGAGCCATGGGGTTTGATTATCGTAAACCCAATAATCAAGCGCGAAATCAAAACGGGCATACAAGCTAAGTCCCTTCCAAGACATTGTGGTATTAAAACCACCAAACCAGCGAGGAGTGGTATTTCCTATTACCACCTGATCATACTGGTCAATCATGCCATCTCCATTCACATCCTTCCATTTCATATCTCCCGGCTTAATCTCTACACCTTTTGCCTGCTCGGCAGCAGAAAGTCTCTTCCAGGCATCAGGACCATACTGATATTTACCTTGAGCATTACCAGACTTTACAACCAAATCTCCGGGAATGTCATCCATACTTTGGTAAATACCTTCTGCCTGATAACCGACAAGCACGCCATATTCCATTCCTTCCTGAAAACCTCCGACCCACACCTTCTCATCTTCGAATACACCTGTTTCCGGATTTGCTATCTTCCGTCCTGTGTACACCTGCTGTCCTTCCTGTCTGTTGCGCGGCTCTTTGTTATAGGGCAGGGCTATGATCTTATTTTTGTTATAAGTTATATTAAGGGAAGCGTCCCAAGTAAAATCCCTGGTTTCCATAATTTTACCGGAAAGCTGTAGCTCAATTCCACGATTACGCAGTTTCCCATTATTGTTCCTTATAGAAGAGAATCCCGTGGTTGAGGGAAGTGTGAGGTCCGCATATTTGTCAGAGGTCAGACGGTTGTAATAATCGATATCCAGATTCAACCGTCCATCCAAAAGTCCTACATTCAAGCCTATGTCAAAGCTGGCCGTCTTTTCCCAACGAAGGGAAGGATTGGGTAAGGCTCCTATCAGGAAACCGTTATTACCATGATATTTGTTTGAATTATATGAACCTTGAAGGGTATATGGACCGATTCCGCTGGCATTACCGTTCAAACCGTAACTAGCCCTCAGCTTTCCATAATAAAGGAAAGGAAGTGACTCCTTCACAAAATCCTCTTTCGTGAAAACCCAGCCACCGGAAACTCCCGGAAAAAAACCCCACCGGTTCTTACCCAACAAAGAAGAATAACCGTCATAACGGAATACTCCAGAGAATAAATATTTACCCTCATAGTCATAGTTCAAACGACCAAAATAAGACAGGATACGGTAACGGCTATGACTCGAATCTATAGAACGTTTTCCCTCACCCGCATCGGTCAAGCCTAATTTTTTAAAATCATCGGTAGAGGCACCAAAACCGGATGCTGAGAAACCGTTATTATACTGATCATAAAACTCACTACCAAGCATAACATTCAAATTATGTGAAGTGGCAAATGTTGTTGTATAGTCCAAAACGGCATTATAAGTCTGAGAGAACTGGCGGGAATAGCTCGCACTGGTTGAACGGGTTCGATCCCATTGTCCCGGAACCGTCTCATAATCCTTGCGCATATTTTCTTCTACAGTATGAAAATAATACCAGCTGGCAGAGGCCCTCAAAACCAACCCTTTGAATAAATTTGCTTCCACGGACTGCATAAGGGTCAATTTGGTCCGTTCATTGTCCTGGTCATAACTTCTTGCAACATAGGTCTGGTTACCGTCGCCCGGAGATGGACCCAACGTCGAATTACCGTCTTCGTCTTCAAAACGGACGGTGGGGGGGGAGCTCATCACGCGACCAAAATAATCCGCCTCCGTCCCCCAATCGTTGTTTAACCATACATAATTAGCACGGCTGAAAGTTGCATTGGAAGTCGTTTTCAACCAATCCGCAATTTTGTATGAACCATTAAATGTGAAATTATAACGTGTATACTCGGTAGTGATAGGAGCTCCTGGGGAATCATTATAGCCCAAACTAGCATAATAAGTACCCCTATCATTACCACCGGACATACTGACTGTATAATCCTGCGTAACTACCGGGTTACGAAGATTATACTCCTCCGGCTTTGTCTCTTTGTATATGATTGTTTTGGAAGGATCCAAGGGGTCCGGCATTTCACGCCATCCCTTATCCAAAAGGTAGGCGTTTGCATCTGTTTTTCCCATAATGTTCCATACCATTTTCGGTCCAATCTGATTTCCCGTACCCAAGGCAGTGGAACCTGTCAAACTCGCCTGAGGTGCCCACGGGGTATTTTTATAGGCGGTACGAAGGGCTATAATATAGTCTTCCGCGCCCAGAAAATCATAGGGATTATTAACGTAACCAAGCCCCACATTGGCCCTAAAGTTTATTTCCCGATGTCCTGCCTTGCCTGACTTTGTCGTAATCAAAATGACACCATTACTTGCACGGGCGCCGTAGATGGCTGTAGCCCCGGCATCCTTCAGCACATCCATAGATGCAATATCCTGAGGATTGATATCATCAAAATTATCACGAAGCTGCCCGTCCACTACCACCAAGGGCCCCCCGGAACCATCGAAATTTGTACCACCACGTAATATAATTTTAGGAGACGAGGTTGGATTCCCCGAGGTGAGAGAGACCTTCAAACCGGGAACAGAGCCTGACAAGGCCTGAGAGGGATTGGTGTATATACCCTTGTCCAACATCTGGGGATTGACTGTCGAAATGGAATTCGTAAGTTTGGATCGTGATACCTTACCGCCATAACCCGTAACAACAACTTCCTGCAAAAGTTCACTGTCCTCTTTCAATACAATCTTAAAATTTGTTTTTCCCTTCACACTCAAGGTTTGGGAAGAGAAGCCGATGAATGATACCTGAATACTGGCATTCTCAGAAACAGAAAGTGTAAAATTGCCATCAACGTCAGAGACCGTACCATTCGTTGTCCCGACTTCCACAATACTGGCACCAATAACGGCCTCTCCCGCAGTATCCGTTATTATGCCCGTAATACTCTTCTTCTGTGCTACAGCTACAATGGAGCACAAAAGGAAAATAAATAAAATAAAATTCTTTTTCATGCAATTTGATGTTTTTCATTAAAAATTAATTTTGTAATAAAGGGGGATTCAGATCCCCAAAAGTCACAGTTCATGAAGATACAAATAAACACATATCAATTAAATTTGTAGGTTAATTTATGGATGCAAAGAAAATCTGCATAAAATAAAAAAGAGTCAGAAATCATTTAAAAAAACTCATCCAACATCCAGAACATGAAAATTCCATCAAAAAAAGAACCACAAAACAGAATGAAAGGGCCCAAGCTTACATCTTCAATTCCGCTGTTATTTTTGAAGAGATATACGGCAGATACCAGGAGTTCTCACGCCGGGCTTAAGCTCTCCCCCAATATAGAACAAAATATCTCCAAATACAACCAATGAGGAACCGGCCCGAGCCAGCATCGGAGAAGGGACACCAATCCGTATCCACTCACCCGACCGTACGTTATACGCCAGCAGCTGATCATTAAAACGATACCATTCTATAGGCTGTAGGAGATACTCTGATTCACGAACCATCTGATAACGGGCACTGATGGCATCCTCAAAAATATCCCGATTAACCCCGCCTGCACATATAAGCAGAACATCCCCATAGGAGACCGAGGCACCGCCCGTCAATGTGAGAGGTTCACCTTTTGTGGTGAGAGGTGCCTTAACCACCTGCCATTGTCCAGATTCAGGATGGTAACATAATCCATCTGTTGAAACAGACGCATCCCCTCCGGAGGTAAATCCACCGAAAACATACAATTTGCCAAGCAGAGAGGAACACACAGGCTGCACACGTGGCCTCCCGGGAAAAGGAACCTCTGTCCATCCTGCAGAATAATTGTCCAAGCAAAGAGAGAACATGGAACTGGAAGGAATCCCGTTCCTATTCCCACCCAGGACATACAATGTATCGCCCAATAGGGTTGCCGACATATTATCAACCGCATGAGGAAGCGGAGGCAAAGTCTCACATATCAAGCCTGAATCCTTCATGCAATCAAAAGAAAAGGAAAGTACGGAAGAAAACCGGTCGGAAGAGTTGCTTCCTCCAATAAAAATAAGCCTATCCGGCAAGGATACCGTAGCTCCATAGGCCGCCTCCATAGGAAGTTCTCCAGCCTTCACCCAACGCAAGGAAGAAGAGTCATCCACCCGGGCTATATAAATGCCCTTATAATAATGCTTGATCCCCCCTTCCGAAACCGGTTTATCCGGGAAATTGCATCCGCCGGCCATTAACAAGAAATCTCCTAACTTTCCGGCATAGCAACCGGATACTCCCAAAGCATATCCGGATTCTCCATCGGGAAAACCGTTCATGACATCAATTGTTGCAGCCCCGGGAATACTAACATCTGACGGGGTACAAGTTGACAAACCTAAACCTGCAATCATACAAACAAGTATATTTTTCTGATAATTCCACATAAACACTTTATTAAACGGAGCGACAAAGATCTTTCCTGGCCAATTCGTAAAATCATGATATATTTCCGAGCAGAGACAGACTCCGCAAAACTCATACTACTCCATGTTATCCGTTTGGGGCCTTAGGAAATAAAGCTGCAGGACAAGGGCACATAAAACACCGACACCAAGTATGGCGAACCCAAATCCCAGATTCCCCTGGTCAGTCCACCGCCCCAACACATGGGTCACGGCCGCTCCGGCGAAGACGCCTGTCATATTCATGATTCCATAGGCTGTAGCACGGTATCCGGAAGGAACAAACTGGCAAAGAATAGGCATATTGTTTGCATCAAAGATGCCGAACCCCAGACCGAACAGCAGACCTGCCCCGACCACACCGAAAACACTATGAGCGAACCCCAACAATAGCAAGGCAGGGATCGTTAACCCCAATCCAATAGCCCCTGTATACACACGACCACGAATATTTTTTAGGACCCAACGGTCAGACAGTATCCCTCCGGCAATTACTCCGAGAAAAGAGGAGAGCGCTATTGTGATCGTGGACAACGGACCGGCTTCGGACATAGGCATATCCAAACTGTCAGAGAACAGGGTCGGAAGCCAATTTTTAGTAGCCCAGCTAGGCAGGGAGGGCACCGCAAAATAGAACAGAATCACCCAAAAGGCGATATTGCAGAATAACAGCGACATTCCTTTGAAGATAGACGGGGAAGGTGCTTTCACCCCTTCGCGACACACCTGCTCTGCCGTGCCTGTCCCCTTGTTCTCACGAAGAAAAAGGATCAGAACGACTGCGTATATGATCCCAATAATTCCGAAGCCATGAAAAGTGGCATGCCAGGAATAGACGGCAGACACGGTGGCCCCGAATCCCCCGATAGCCTGACCGGTATAAAGGCCCGTCATATGAATACCCACGGCTAGCGAACGTGACTTTCCCTGGTGCCAATCCGCTATTAGGGAAAGGCCGGCCGGTATATACAAAGCCTCACTGATCCCCATTACAGCACGCAACCAATAAAGCTGTGTGAACGTTTCAGCGTATCCCATTCCATAAGTAACCGCTGACCAGACAAACAAACTGCCTACAATCAACCATTTGCGATTAAGACGATCAGCGATCATGCCCGCAACAGGACTCATGAATCCGTAAATCCAAAGAAAGACCGCCATCAGACGACCAAAGTTCTCCGCAGACTCAAGCGCCGAGATATCCACTTGCAGGCTTCTTTCATGGTGGAAAGCATCTGGCGGTCCATATAATTGAGAAGGGCCACTCCCCAAAGCAAACCAACCAATATCCAGGGATATATTCTGTTGTTTTTCATTATGTCCAATTACAATTTTATATTTTCCGTACCGGACAGACCGGATAAGATCTCGTTACACAGAACATGGCCCTTAATCATCATTCTGGGAATATGAAAAGGCCCTTTGAAGATATTCCCCTTGGCGGGCTGGGCCACACTGCCGTCGCGATGCAGATACCCGTACCATTCTCCGTATTCCCGGTCCGGGAAATGTGCATATGTCCAATCACTAACCTGATTGTGCATTTTCAAGTATTTTTCATCTCCTGTAGCTTCATAGGCATACAAAGTGGCAATGATTGCTTCCGTCTGCGGCCACCAGAATTTCATATCCTGTGAATAATCCTGTACGGGGAGATTCCTACAATCACGAAAATTGATGATACCGCCGAAATCCTTATCCCAGCCCCACTCCCAAGACCAGTCCAGAATGGTCAGGGCTGTTTCAAGCATCTCCTTGTCCCAGCCACGGTATCTGGATTCTTCAAGTATGAACCATGCCGTTTCAATACAATGCCCGGGATTGATGATACGTCCGTTAATGGTATCTATAAACTCACCGTTTTCCCCCACAGTCTCAAGCAGGGCATGAAACTCAGGATGCATAAAAAAAGTCTTCAAATCGGAAAGCGAATCATCGATTCTGGCTGTTAATACGGGATTGTCAATAGCCTCACGTATACGGGAAGCTGTATTGATCAGAATCATCGTAATGGAATGCCCCCGCAAGGAAAGGGTATCACAATATTTCGGAGACAATATTCCTGGGGTCGTAATGAAACGAAGCACCCGGAAGGTGTCTGAAAAGGATGCCTTCTTTTTTTTGTTATGCCGCTCTTCTATTATCCATTTTTATTTTAAAACCATCTTTGTTTTTCTCAATTATCTTTTTCCGAGAAGTTATCCTACAGAAATAAGTAAAAAAGAAAAGAGCACTGACTTTTTTAGCCAGTTTCCTTAGATTATGTGCAATAGCAGCCAGGGTAAACTCTGTTTTTACCTTCTCCAACCCTCTTAATCTAAACCGGTTCCATGCCGAGTTATGCTTTATCTGCGCAAAGACAGCTTCCGGTTCTATACATCGTCTGCCCCGATGATAAATACCTTCCTCACTCATGAGTTTTTCCCGTGTTTTTTGTTTATGCCTGTTAAGGTTATAGTTAACTTCTATGATCCGGTTAGTTTTTGATTTATGACATTGAGATTTCAGCGGGCAACCCTCACAGTTCTGTGCCTGATAACGCTTCAGTACGGATACATATCCCAAATCGGACTTGCTTTTCCTTTGACCTGTATGTTCCAGATGTTGTCCCATCGGGCATACGTAGTAATCCTGTTCCTGATTATAGTAAAGGTTCTGTATGGCAAAAGCATCCTTCTTCCATGCACGCTTCTGCTCTTTGTGGAAATAATTGTACTTGACAAAAGCCTCTATACTCGCATTCTCCATAAACTCGTAGTTTTGTTCGCTTCCATAACCGGTATCGGCCACTACTATAGAGGATTGCCTATGATAAGTCTCTCGAAAATCTTTCAAA
>OGCU01000538.1_pt1 | contig 16865 bp, 24 predicted proteins | sample 1570251 | NCBI WGS metagenome assembly OGCU01 (sample SAMEA2582182, study PRJEB24529) | metagenome | biome: Human gut stool | place: China | collected 2011
AAAACTATAAAAAATATTCCATATCCAATTGTTAAAACCACAATTTGTTTCTTTTTATTCACTTATACACTTCTCCTGTTCCAGTTGGTAGTTTTCCATAATCCATTGAACAAATGTTTCCTTCCCTTTTTGGATTTTTTTCTCAATTATAGGATCACTTCCATCTTTAATAAACTCACTTGCAATAGTATCTACCTTCAATATTTCATCTAATTTGATAATTCCGTCACCAATATTTCCACTACCTAAATTAGAAAGAAATTCTGTTTGCCTCTTTGTTTCGCCTGATAGTAGGCCACAATTATACTCATTTATTATATCTAAAACCGAGTCACTATCATCACATTTAATCATACGTTCATAAATATTTATAGCATCTACATCTGATGCAAAATCTCCCCAATCTACTTTTGAATCATCAATTTCCAATCCGTTATTGAAATTCCATCCCCAACGTGTTGAATCTATATCACCTTTAAAACTAATTTCATATTTGGTGTATATCCTTCCATGTTTACTATTAGCCAAATCTACAATTTCTTTCATTGCTTCATCAAGCAAATTATTAGGTTCATAAGAAAATGCGGAATATTGTATCAGCTCATGTGCAAAATCTTTTGTAATCGTTGAAGAATTATATCTAAAAGTATCAGCATTTATGTCACTATATATACTGTCTTCAAACTTAATTCCTGCATCTAATATATCTTGTTCACTAGCACCATGTTGCAAATTAACTAAAACTCTAAAATCTAATATTTCTTGTTCTGATAAACCACTTTTTTCCAATTCTTTTATTGCTTTTTCTAAGCTTAAAGTCCCAGCTGTTATTTGAAAACGTTTTGCATTATAATTAATACAAAGAGGTGCTAAAACGCTAAAAATATAGTGTATTTTTTCCTGAGTTTCCATTTTTAAGCCTGTTTGCCTTTCCAAATTTCTAAATACTTTTGTTATCAAAACACTCTGTTGCTTAGTGAATCCATAATGTGCGTTCATAGTTTCCCACATCTTACTGTCATATACATTTTTTAGATAATTTACATCTTGATTTGGGACTATACCTTCAATTCTATCTTCATTTTTTTTCATTGCAGCTTCGTACTGAGCTATGTTCTGAGCTACAAAATTTCCACTTGCTTCATAGCCCATCTGCAGCCTTTGATATGACGGTAGCATTGCAATAGAACCAGCCTGATAATTGGTTACTGATATAGCAGGACTTCCTGTTCTTGCTATCAAAATAGACCTTATAGACTCCAGCATAGAGTCCATATTCTGCGTATCATTTTGATGTGTTTCCTCATAATCACCAATGTCACTGTTTAAAGTTTTAACACGACTTTCCATTAACTGATAAGAGAGTACTAAAGATAAACCTGAAGGCTGTACAACTGAAACAATATCACTAACGTTGGAAATGATGCTATTGATTTCTTCTCGTAAATTTTCAAAATCTTCCCGTCCCTTCTCCAATACTTGCTGTTGTTCCTCCAATATTTCCTGTGGAATCTCAGCCTCATAAGAAGAATCAATTCCATAATATCCCTCTGCATATACCGAAAGACGTACCTGAAACTCTGTTAATAATTGCTGTAGTGATCCAATCACAGGAATATGTACTTCTTGTATATAATTTTGTATGCTTTTCCCAGTTTCCCCTTGGATACATGGTGTTACTACAATCGTTTCTAATGCCTGATAAACCGTCTCTAATTGTGTCCCCCATTCGCTTAACTGACTAATCATCTGATTTTGTACTTCCAACAACTCTTCGATTTTCACATGGTATCCCATAACACACCTCCTCCTTGGGTGCTTCTTTTCAAATTCTGTATTTTTCAACCGCTAAATGTCATGGTTTTATTAAAGATTGTTCTGCATAAGTCATACAGGTACTGACATCTCGTAGTTTTCCCACATCTTCCTGTAATAAAGTTTTATAACTTCCAAACAGTTCCGATAAAGTCTGATAGGTTTCTAAAAATGCTTCCAACGTTTTCATATTTCCTGTAATTTCCGGCTGTTCTTTACTTTTTTTAATACCTTGGCCGGCCACAGATAACGCTGCCACATTCGAATTATAAGTTAATTTATTTAATTCAATCATTGACAGTCCCCCTTTACTTAATTAAGCAATGTTTCAATATAATTCCCCAAAGAGTTAATCTGACTTTTTAGCCAGCCAATCACGCCTTCTTGATCATAAATCTGATTTTCCAATCTTGTGATTTCATCCATAATCGCATCTACGGCTCGATCAGTTTCATCATAATATGTTTGATAACAAGGTTTAAGCTGTTCCTCAGCAATCCCTTCATATTCTTCTTTATTAGATCCTTTCTAACTGCTGCATGAAAGTTTTTGCGTAATGTCAAATTTCTCCGTTTCTATATTCAGTTTATAAGTCTGCAGTTTCTGTTTTGCATCTTCTAAACGCTCAATTTTCTTTTCTAATCCCTAAATTTCATTTTGGCACTCTGAAATCCTATAGTTTGCTTGAGTAATTTCATATTCTGCGGATGAAATAGCAGCTTGATTTTTATTTGCCATGCATCACACCTCCTCCCTATCCAGAAAGCAAAAGTTTTATGACTCATTTTCTATTTTTAATAATCCATCCAAATGTTCTTTTAAACTTTTTTGCATTCTGAAATCATCTTCATCTTGAAACCCTTTTTGAATTACTTCTTCAATATCCTCGTGGTTTAGATATAACACGTTTTCTCCAATCAAGCCTTCTGGATAAGTACAAGCAACATAATCAAAATATTTTTGCTCTCCCTTGAAAATTGCTACAACACCTCTTCCAATCAAAACGAGCTTTTTTACACTTCCTTTTACAAGAATTACAGAACCTAATGGTAAAAACTTTTCTTCTTTCATTGCATTCATACCTCTCATATTTAAAATAAAACAGAACGTTTCTTAATTATTTAGAAAATTTCATTCGCATTAAAGTTATTCCTTCATCAAGTAAACTCATATCATTCGCATGTGACACATCATATTCTCCAATTTTTTCGTTAATGTCTGTCAATGTAACCATAAGTGTATCAATTTTCTCTGGAACTTGAAACTCGATGGAATAACTGAATAAATCATCTACTTTACTAAGTTCATCTACGATATTCTCATAAATGTCAGTATAACTTTCTTTATATAAGTTTAATTGTTTCTGCTGTCTTTCTAACACATCTTGTTTAATAATTGCTGTATTTGACTCCTCAAGTTCCATAAATCCTAGTACGTATTTAGAATAATTTTCTTGGAATAGATCTAGAAGAGCTTCTATCTCTGTTTTTATTGGCATATGAATATTTTTTATGTTATCTTTTAATTTTGTACCAGCTTCGACTTGCAATTCGTTTGTATCTCCTAAAACTTCCAGAGTTTTTCCAACCTCTTGTAGCTCTTCTTTCCAACGCTCAATTTGTTCCTGCGATTTAAGCTGTAAGCTTAAAATTTCTTCCATTCTAAGATAATATCCCACATTCTTCCCCCTCTCTTATAATATATCTTTTTCTTTAAGAAGCATAAGTTTTCCCGCTTCTCTATAAGAGTCTGCACTTGCTATAAGAAATGTTTTATACATTTTCATCAAATGATCCAGGTTCTGATATGTTTCTGTCATATTGTTAAGAGATATAAGTTTACTTTCCATATCCAAATGCCCATAAGTACTTGTAATCCTCCCCGCTTTCTTTTTGAAATCATTTACTTGTCTAAAATATGGATTTTTAAATAGTGCAATAAAATCCACACCTGCTGCCGCCCATTTAGAAATTCCTCTTTCAATGGAATCCCAAATTTCCATTCCTATATGGACGCCATTTTGAAATGTATCTATAAAGTACTTGCATACTTTCTTTCCAAATTCCTTTGTATTTTCGGATTCTTTTGCCAAAAGAAAAAGATTTATTAAGAAGATTCCATCTACAGCCAAATTCCGTACTACTCCAGGGGCTTCATTTTCTATTTTTCTTATGACTACACCAACCGTTTTTGCAAAGTCATCCATCTTACCATTTTGGAAAAATTCTGTATCGTGTTCCATCATCCAGCGCCAGACAAAACCGGTATCATGTTTTTGAAACAGAGCGCCATCTGTCAATTTTTCCAAATCATATATTTCATAAACCCTATCGTCTGTTCGTATAGATTGGAACATTTCATCTGGCATTTGATTAAGTAAATTTCCGATAAAAGACCATTGATAGTGTTTCACATGGGAAGCCATATTATCAATTTCTAAAGCATGTGACAAAAGATATTCATCGGAGTATCCTGGTCCGTCCAAATTGTAAATCGTTCCCACTTTGTTCTGCATGTTTGCAGGCACTGTAATTCCAGCATGCTGTGACAGATTTCCACCTAGAGAATGCCCCGAAAAATCAAATGTTGTATAATTATCCCCATATTTTTTATTCATATCTTTCACAAAGTTCTGTGCTGCTTTCTGCTGTTCCGTTAAAATATTATTGAATAAAGCGATATCTGCATTGATCCAGTCTTGACGTAGCTGATGCGTAGTGTCACTTTCACTTCCTCGGAAACCGAATATCGACTGACCTTCTCCACAATCAATCATACATCCATAAAATCCCGAATTTGCATTATCATCTTTTACTTCCACGATCTCCCACTGTGCATATTCTGAATTTTTTATCTCCTCTATAAATGCCTTTGCTTCCTCGAAACGCATCTGCTCGTATTCACTCAATTTTGTCGTTTTGGGATCTTTATTTCCATATACTCGATTAATATACTGTTTTTCAATATTGTCGTTAGATACTTTGAAAATATTTTCTAATGTTGCTGAACCATATTCTTTCTTTGCATCACGTATGTCTTTTTCTTCAATATTCATATATGCTATTTGTGAAGCCACCAGTGCATCTTTATCTGTTGTTGGTCTCATACAAATTTCTTCTCCTATTGAAATATTTCTTGTTCTTCTCCCCGTTTAGCTGCTTTGAACACCTCTAAAGAATCATCAAATGTCTTTGAATTACTTCGCATGATTGTTCCAAAGTAAGGTTGATTTTCAATAATCTCTTCAAAGCTACTTCCTTCATCTCCAGGTGCTCTTGCTTCTAGTATTTTCTCTGCCTGTTGAAAATTCTTTTTATCTAAATAATAAACATAAAATAAAGCTTGCCCTCCCATCTCTTTTTGGAATACTTCCTCATACATCTTATATTCTTCTTCATCTGTCGTTCCAGTCATCGTGGTAGCGTCAAGATAAACCCAAATAGTCCCTAGTGTTTTATAATCTGGTTCGCTTTGGTTTCGAAGTGCAGCATAGTTTTCCCACTTTGAAATTTCTTCTATAGATATACCCTGCCATTCTTCCATTATTCCTCTAATTTGCCCTTGAATATAGTAGTTCTCTGCCACCAGTGAAACTGCTTTCTCTACCTTAGATTCCATCTGCTTTGCCAAAAGACGTTCTGCATATCCATCATCAATAACCTCTATTTTTGCATTTTTCTCTTCTGGATAAAAATAGCTTCCTTCAAATGGATGTTTTGGATCACTTTTTGCAATACATGTTGCATAAATTGCTCCATTATCTGATGGTAACAGTTTAGGTTGGTTCCAAGACAGTACTTCAAATTCTTCTCCGTATTTTTCCTGTAAATAACTCTCTATCGCCTTGGTTATAACTTCTTTTTTCGTATCCATTCCACATCCTCCCAACATTATGATTAAGAAAAAACTCACTAATAGTACTGATTTATATCCTCCTCTTTTCAAACCGATTTCCTCCTATCTGTGGCACTTTTCTAATGAATAGTTACATGACTTTTACTAATTTAGTAATTTGGTAAGCCAATTATCCAAATCATTAAGTACCATCTTCAATTGTTCAATGATGCCTTCATGCTCATATCGCTTGTTCTCCAATTGTGTAATTTCATCATTCAATGCATCTTGTAAGCTATCTACATCCTGGTTGAAAGCATCACAATCTTCCAATGCTTTCTTATGCAATCTGGTAATCTTGAAGATACTCTTCCAAAATTCTTTTACAGTCCATTTTCTTCTGAACAGTTCCCATATCTATATCATAAAACAAAAGTTTACAGGTTTCTAATTCTGTATATCGTTCAATGTAGGTTTTGAATTCATTTTGGATTTCGATTTCAATACCTATAACATATTTTCCCGGAAATAAAAAAGGAACCACATCTCTATCTACATCTTCAGGCATAAAGTAGGACCATTCTTCATTTTCATTGTAACTATTCCATTCTTGTCTATTCTTTTTTGTAGAGCAACCTGACAGCAGAAAGGCAAACACAAGAGTCAATGCTATAAATTTCATTCTATTTTTTAACATTTTTTCTTATCTTTTCTCTGTAACTCAATCTGATGTTTCATCAGTTCTAAAGTCTGTTCCACTAATTTTTCAGAAGGTTTATTCTTATCCATTCTTTCTTTATATTTTTCTACCCAGTTTTCTATATTATCCATAACGATCACCTCCCCATCTAATCAACATCATAGTACATATATCCGTTCTCATTTTTGCATTTTTCAAAACTCTTGCCATTTCAAACAAAAGTCCAAACGTATATGTGAATGGTTCTGAATAATTTTTTGAATTCTTAATATTTACTTTTTTATTTGTTTCTACGCTCACATATATTTTTCGTCAAATCTATATCTTTCAAGAGCTTCAGAAATATCAATAACTGTGTTTGCAATTATTTCTCCTTCTTTATAAACAATGGCCACATTCACAGAATGATTCCAAACACATGATGTAATAGAAGTGTTTCGAACCTTTAAATGTATATCACATTTTCTCCAAAAATGAAGTGACAATCCCTTGAAAAATTATTCCAAATAGCCCACATATAGACTACTCCCGGATAATTTTAATCATTACACATATATTTCAATTCATTCTATATAGAATTTAATATGAATTTTTATGCACTTACTTCCGAGCCGCAGTCTATTTTCTCCTTCAGCTTCGCCACCACAACCTTCACAATGCAATACGCTTTTTTCCCTCGTGGAACAATTTCGTGATAAAAAGGTGAGATAATCTTCATACCATTATTCCTTGCCACTTTCATCAATTGCAGATATGCCCCTTCCATATTCGTTTCATAATCATTTTTCACAACAACACTAGTCATGTGTGAAATCATAAGATAACTTCGATAGGTCAGTTTCTTTACGCCTTTATGCCTACTCTCCTTTGCACACAACATGAATTCTATAGACAATTTTTCTTCATCTATTTTATTCAGAGCATAAATTAAATTGCCATCTGCTATCAATCCGGCATTCCGAAACAAACGGTAAAATTCCTCAATACACTTCCCGACATCCGATGGTGCAATATCATCATATCTTTTGGAATATACATTCATATATTGAATACTCTCATACTTGCTCATGCCTGACTCTCCCCTTCTACCGGAACATAAATATCCACTACTTTACCACCAGGAATATTAAAAATGGCATAGAAAACTTCCCTGCTCCATAATTTCTGGCGATTCAACTCTTCCTCAATCTCCTGTGGCACCTCAAGAATCGTTTTTTCCCCCATAAGTCTACGCAGATACACACAATCCTCATAGATAATCTGCCTATAAAATCTCTCCTGCCCTTCTTCCTCAATCCCTTCCGTCCTGTTCACTGATATTAAGAGTTCATAATCTGTATTCTGCACATCTCGATTATGCAGGATAACTGGTCCTGTCATATAAATTCCTTTTTCAAGCAGTTTTTCTTCCAACCGGTGTAACTGGTTCTTGTCAAAGAGATTTTTCTCCTTTGATCGAAATACAGCAATATTTTCCAAATATAAGTTTTTTCTTTGTAGCATTATTCCTCTCCTGTTCCTCATCTTGTTTCAGTCTTACCTTAACATTACTTCTATGCACTTTGCATATCAAACATATCAAAGTTGTATACGGTTTAAATATCAAAATTTATTTAGAAAAAGCCATGCAAAGTAAACAAAAAATATGATGACCACAATGAAAACTATAAACACCAGTTCCACCATATTGGAAGTAATGTCGGTTCTTGTCCTACATTACAAACTTTTAACTCTGCATTCAATCGTAAATTTTTTCATTTTAAACATACTCATTTACAATTCTTTCGCACAAATAGTGGGATTATAGTCGCAACAATTATTTTTCCGCATATCTACATCTTCTTAATAAAATTCATCAATTCTATGCCTTTTTGTATTGTTTGTTTCTACTTTCCACTATTGAATGCTCCGTGCCACTTCTTCTTCTCTCTGCTGAATTATTGTAATCGAAGTGTTGATATTAGATGCATCCTTTGAAAGAAGATTCTTGTAATCTAAGATTAGTTGTAACATCTTATCATAAGTCTCTAGGAAAGCAGCCATTGATGGCACTCTTCCCGTTACTTCCACATTCCTTCCCTGTCCATTCAATGCACTGGCCGCATTTGATAGGTCACCCAACTGTGCCCTAATTTCTGATGATTCTATTGCGATATGTTCCGACATCTTCATCCCTCCTATTAATATCCGAGTGTATCCAGCCAATTTTCCAAATTGTTAATCACAATCTGTATCTGTCCAATAATTCCGTTCTGCTCATACTTTTCGTTCTCGTATCTAGTAATTGCATCATTGACTGCATCTAATGCACTATCCAATTCACTATAATACAGATTATAACCTTCTACTAATCCCGCATCTACAGAACTTGTAAATTCTGTTTTGGTACTTCCCTGCCATTCCACGATATCAGTCCTGTGTACAGTCTTCGCAGTGTTTCTCTGAGTATTTACTTCGACCTTGTTATCTTCTAATATCTTTTTTACCGGTCTCAGGCGCTCAATCTTCTCATTTGCATCGTTAATGATACTTTCTGCCGCTGCTCTATTAGCTTCATACTGCGCAATCTGGTTCTTAATCTGCGCCATCTCCATTGCATTATAAGCTGACATTTTCTTTCTCTCCTCTGACTCTTTCTCCCCTTATACTCCGCCTTCAGTTGTCATTTTTTTCTTTACTAATTTTATATCTTGTTTTATCCTCTTCATCGCCAAATTTCTCCATCAACAACATCCTGATTTCGTCTACATGTTTCATTCTCTCATAAAAATTCATTTTGCCAAACTTACTGTTGTTAAGATATTTTCTCGCTATTTCCGTATTTTTTTCATGCCACGGGATTCCCGCAGCGTTGCCCCCTAAAATCCCTGCCCTTTTCCATAAATACGCATATAGTTCTGTGCTTCTTTCATAATATAGGTCAGACAAAATGATTTCTCCAATCCCTCCGTCCACATACATCAATTTAATTCGTGAATGCATATGATTAGGGGCTGTCCTCAATCCGAAATCAATTGCCACCACCATCTTCTTGTGTAACAACAACCCACCAATCCAGAACCAATTTCTACTTTCTTTTACGTATGGATAGATGGACATTTCTTTAAATTCCTCTACTCCTTGAAAATCTTCATCCACCAACATCTTGTTTAGTTCCGCTTTGCTAAGCATATCTCCAACATAAGGAAGGCAATGATATCTGGGACTTACATACTTCCTCATGGGTGAAAATGTACCAATTGTAGTTATTATAAAAATGATGTAGCCAAACAATATCTGAGAAATTGATTCTTGCTCAGAAAAATAAAGTATCGTACTTATCAATACTGTAAACAAACAGATATTCCATAATAGAAAAACAACAAATTTCTTTAATGGATATCGCCTTTTCCACTCTATTTGTAATATAATGTTCTTTTGTTTTCCATACTTTTCTTTGATTAAAGCACGATCCGCATATGGTCTATACAGTACTCTATAAAAGGCATCGCCAATTACCATGAACATGATTCCGAATGTCAATAACAATATTTTTACCAGTATATATTGATTATTTAATCCTATACGTATATAAACCTCTTGCGAACATATTGCACCAATTATAAACAACTGCATTCCTACAATTACTAATATCGCTCCTGCTTTTCTTTTCACTGTAACTCTCCTTCTCTTCTTTTTCTATAATCCTAATAAATTTCCTACCCGGTCGCAAAAACTATCTACTCCCAGTTTTGTAATATCTACTAGACTGTCTTTTTCCCCATCTCCATCCATATCTTTCACATCCAAATTTGCTATACCGTTAATTGCCCCACCTATTACAAAACCGATAACAGCTCCCGCAACTGTTCCTACTCCTGGAAAAGCAGCCGTTCCAATAGCCATTCCTGCCGCCATTGCTCCTGCACCGGACACAATATCTACTGCTGAATCTGATATTGTGTCCTGTACTGAGTCCGGCGTAATATTTAGATTTCCATAATCATCTATCATATTCTCTGATACATTACTACCCACGGTAACTAGTGTTCCAATTGCGCCTAAAACATGTCCCGCTTTCCCTATCTTGCTTACTTTTTTATATACCTCTGGGCTAAAATCATCCCAAATAGATATTCCTTCTCTAAAGACTCCCCGAGCCATTTTACTAGTCATTGCCGCTCTGCTTCCCCCTGTTTCTGCCAGTGCCTTAATCCTATCTATAGTTTGATTTGGTGTGTCTATTTGCAAATTTTTTATTGCAATACCATCCATACTCCAATTTTTCAAGCTGCTTTTATTGAAGCCTTCTGTTCCTATCTCAACTCCTAATTCCTTTAATACCTTTCCTATTCCCTGCTCATCCCACTTATGTATCGTTCCATTAGCATCCTTAATTCCGTCCATAATCTTACCACTCAGATGTACCTTCCCAGTGTCATCCACTATAAATGTAACGCCGTTTACTAATAACGAAATATCTTTATGGCCAATTGCCGCAGATTTAATTGCATCATATACCGGATTGTCGGTTACAATTCCTAGTTTTTCTAGAATATCATCCAATTCACTTAGGTCTATCTCCATCGACACTTCCTGTAGAATTGGCACATTCTCAATATCTTCCTTCGTATACTTATTACTCGTCTCCATCTGCTGTTTCAGCTTGCTATAAGCTGGATTTAGGACATAACTTCCCGGCACATACGTGGATGCACTCGTGTCAATACCTGTTCTGGACGCTATAATACTCTGAATAGTTTGTATCATCTCGTTGACTGGCTGACAATCATTCTTATGAGTCTCCTCATACTCTCCGATCTGCTGATTCAGGTTCTGTACATACATTATCAACCCACTATAAGAAGAATCAGCTGTGCTTCCATCCGGCTTGGTCACAGATGCTATATCATTGATGCCTGCAATCGCAGAATTCACACTTTCTACCACTTTCTGGAAGTTCCCTTGATTGCTCAAAAGTTTCTCGTACTGGTCTTCGAGGGATGACTGACATAACTCCGCATCCATCTGGGTATCAATGCCCTGATATCCGATAATATACCCCGCTAGCCGCATCACATATTCCTCCAATACCTGCCGGATTCCTTTGATGACTGGCACCTGTACCTCCGTCAAGTAACTCCTTATACTGTCTCCTGTTTCTCCTTGTACAGACATGGTCATCTTTGTGGTTTCCACTGCCTGCTGTACCTGGGTAAGCTGATCCTGCCACTCTTCTATCTAACCAGATATTGTCTCTAGTGCCCGATATAATTTCTCTGTCCTCACATGATAACTGGAACGCATATGTACTCTCTCCTTCTTAAGTTTACCTATTCCCTTGCTATTTTTCTTATAGGTGTGCAAAGGAATTTATTGTATTACCAATCTTCTGTCAAAATTTCTACCTTTGTAACAATATCTTTTTTAAAATTAATTCTATATACTTTCCACCCAGCAATAAGATTGTCTTCTATTCTGTATTCATATACTTCTATTTCTTTTGTACCCTTTTTTGTTTCCGTTTTATTAGGATTTCCAAGTAATGTTTCTATTTCTTCTCTTTTCATTCCTATTACTTCATATTGTTTTTCAAAGCTTTTAATAAATTTATATCTTTTAGAATCACTACTTGCTTCATAGCCCATCTGCAGCCTTTGATATGATGGCAGCATTGCAATAGAACCGGCCTGATAATTGGTTACTGATATAGCAGAGCCTCCTGTTCTTGCCATCAAAATAGACCTTATAGACTCCATCATAGAGTCCATATTCTGTGTGTCGTTTTGATGCGTTTGCTCATAATCACCAATGTCGCCGTTTAAAGTTTTAACACGACTTTCCATCAACTGATAAGAAAGTACTAAAGATAAACCTGAAGGCTGTACAACTGAAACAATGTCACTAACATTGGAAATGACACTATTGATTTCTTCCCGTAAATTCTCAAAGTCCGCCCTTCCATTCTCCAATACTTGATGTTACTCTTCTAGTATTATTTTTTATACAGTTAAATCACCATTTATTATGCATTAAGTTTTAATCTAGCATGTCTAAATAATAATTATCATCTTCCTGAATTTTTATTAAAAATTCTTCTAATGAGTCTGCAATCTTAACATCATAATAAAAGATATTGCTTGAATTATCATCTGTCAATTCTATTGATATTAATGCTGATTCACTACCTTCAAAAAATATTAATTTACCCTCTTCATACTCATCATATATCTCAATATCAGGATAAAATTCAAAATCACCTTTTCTTAATCTAAAATCTCTTATTGAATCAGTATCCATAATACGATTTACATTATTTTCCGACCCCTTGATAAATCCATATCCAATCTCTAATAATAAATCCTTTAACTCTCTTGGAACAGTTAAGTTTAGCTTTTTTTCCAATTCATTTATCTCTTCTACTTTAACTGGATAAAATTCACTTCCATTATGGTATTTTAAAAATTCAAATTTCACTACTTGTTACCTCCTTTAAATAATTTATTTGCTGGAGAACCAGCTCCATGTATTCCTGATTGATGCTCATTAGGGAATTTTGCTGGATGTATATTCCACCACTCATTTTCTCCTCCGAATGAATTTTCAATCACATGATGTGCATCATACTTATCCCCAGCTTTTCTAACAACCTTTCCTGTGTTAGGAGAAATCACATCTTCTGTGTATGTTGGCCATTTTTGTCCTGTATTGCGTTCCCACTCTTCAATTAAATTACTCTTAATTTTATTAAATTCATTTCTATGCTTTGCAGTTTCTTTTGGCGTTAATTTTGAGTATTCCTTATTTCTTAATGCATTTTTTAATTCTTCAACTTGATTTTTAGGTAATTTAATTCTTGTTCTTGATTCAATGTCTCTCACATAATCTTTAATTAAATTATAATCTATTTTAGGGTTACTTACCCCATCAACGGCTTTTCTCTGCAAAGTTATCAAGTTATCTACATCCCCGACTTCCGATACCGAACTATTCACTGGATTTCCTGATAGAACTCCTTCTACCATATTGCTTCCAACATTGCCAATATACGGCTATCTGTACTTTGATAAATTGCATCATAAACTTTATCTTCTGCTACATTACCAATCAATATCCTTCCACCATCTACGGCGATAGTTTTAAATTTCGCAGCACCTGTTGTTCCTTTTAGGATGCCACTCAGCGGCAATGCCATTGCTGAGATCATAGTACTGGCATTTCCTATAGTATAATATAATTCCGGATTTCCTGCAAACAGTGTATCACGGTCCATGGAACGAACACGTTCAGGAACTGTGTAAATAAATGGAGTAAAATGCTTGTTTTCCTAGCATCTAGTCGTAGATGCTAGGATTTCTTTTTTTATATCTATCCCGAAACTAAGCACTTACTAAAAAACGCACCTCTTTCGCAATAAAAAATTGTTTTGAAAGAAGTACGTTTATATCAGCGTTTTGGAACTCAATATGAAGTTTTCATTCTCCTTATATGTACCCAGAGGCAAATTTTCGCCCTAAGAGTGTCTTTATAACACCTTTCGCTATTGCCATTACTTCGTAAGGGCAAGACGAAAGCTGTTAGTAAAGACAGTTGGGTAAAGGGAACGGGAGGTTGGCGTGTCCTTATGTGGAGACATAATTAAATACTTATTGAAGCATTAATATCCAGTCAAAAAAAGCTTTCCCTTCATTCTCATAATTTCCTCTATTACCATTATTAACTGAATCTTGTGCTACTTTTATAGCCTCCTCAGTTTTATTCATATGAATATACGCTAAACACTTTAGTATTTCCTTATCCATACCATTTTCATAATTGATAATATACTCATCAACATCATACTTTTCCATGAAATTACGACTACATTTTTCCACCAATCCAACAAGATATTCTGCTTGTTCCTCATATTTCTCCGCAAGGTCTACTTCCCCCTTTTTCAACAAAACCGAAGGAGCCTTAAAAGCACCACATGCCCTTAGCGAATCATTTTTTTTACTATTAGATTGCATTTGCATAATCTTCCAAAAAATATCGTCATAATCATAATTTTTTATATAAATTCTATAAATTAATTTCTGCGAATTTATAATAAGGAAATCGCAATGGATAAACGCCTTATCTATTACCCTGTAAATGGTGTTTGCCTTTGCTTTGTATCCTCTGCTATCCGAGGAGACGTATATCGCACTAATTAATTGCTTTTGCTGATTTTTATCTAATTTCATCTGTTTCCTCCTGTGAAACACAATATTGTATCTTTATACCCAGTTCAGCAACTTGATTTTGAACTGATTGTAAAAATTTTTCTGCATTAACGGTTAAATTATATAAGAAATGAATCTCTATAACTCCATATACTATTTCTTCTCCTTTGTAGATTTCTTCATATTGCTTCTCTTCAAGAAAGGTAATATATACATTAATCTTTCTTTGCAACATCATCAGATGCTGATATTCATCACTCCAATCTAAATGGTCAGCTATCAATAAAATTATCCCATTCTTATCATTAGTTAATGCAACACCATCTATCGTTTTATTATCAACTACCGACATAATGCCTCCTACTCTGGTCGAATTATTGTTACTTTTGTACCTGACGGAATTTGGTATCCACCTGTGAATATGCCTTTTCCTTTTCCAACAACAGTTGCCCCACTTTCAAAAATCTCTGGAAATGCTATTTTTTGATTATTTGTTAACGGTGCTGCCAAAGATGATTTAAATTCATTTATTACAACATTTCCATTTGCATCCAATCCAATTGCATCAACTCTTGTTCTAACACCAGAAGATGTTTTAACGGTAATCTGCTCAACTGCATTGTTATTTTTAGAACTAAATTTAGCAAATTCTTGTTGTTCAAAAACTCTTCCATTTGCCCTATTTTGTGCTAATACATCAGCTTTACTGCCACTCTCTACAACTTCTGCAACATCATCTAGCTTATTCACTTCTACATTACTTAAAACTTTTTCACCTAAGGCAATGTCATCGGAGTTCTTGAATATCGTTGTATGGCTTAGTTCTTCAATATCCACCTTTCTCGCCACATCTCCAATTTCCGATACTGAACTATTCGCTGGGTTTCCTGATAGAACTCCTTCTACCACATTGCTTCCCAACATTGCCAATATACGGCTATCTGTACTTTGATAAATTGCATCATAAACTTTATCTTCTGCTACATTACCAATCAATATCCTTCCACCATCTACGGCGATAGTTTTAAATTTCGCAGCACCTGTTGTTCCTTTTAGGATGCCACTCAGCGGCAATGCCATTGCTGAGATCATAGTACTGGCATTTCCTATAGTATAATATAATTCCGGATTTCCTGCAAACAGTGTATCACGGATAGGATTTTCTGCCATTGTAAATCCATCCCCGGAAAAGCCAAGGGATATATTATTCATTCCTTCTGTTGCGTTCGATAATCCATATAAGGTAGATGTTCCTCCTACAACAGCTGCACTAAAAAATACAATAGGAGCAGCTGTACCCGCAATTGCTAAGATTTTTTTTTAATCTTCGATGAATATCTGTGTATTCTCCTCAATTGTAACCCCTTGTTGTTTTTTCTTCTGTTTTTTAAAAAACATATCCACCCTAATAAATCAAGTCTCTTTCCTTTAAAATCAAGGATTTTTAAAATTTCTATCTCATCTAACAGTATTCTTCCGCTATCTACGGCAACATCTTAAAAATTACGGTCTTATATGAAAATTTATTACTATTATGAATTCTTACTCTATTTTACCTACCAATTCAGTAATTAATTCAATATGTACTTTTATATTTACTTTCTCTAAACAGTTAGCTTCTTTTTTTCCTCCTAATGGCAATAATGGAACAAATCCAAAGCACTCGTTGTTTTGCAATTTACCATATAATTTTATCGCATCTTCATACAAAGGGATGTCAAAATTTATTTTTTTAAAGCTATCATCTTCCAAAAAACGTATAAATAATGAAATTTTTTTTCCTATAATAGCACTTTCTTTTTCTTTATATTTTATAATACCAATATAGCCATCTTTTTTGTAAACAATAACATCACCGAAAGCCGTAATCATAAATGGTAAAGAGTTTTCCGCATCAAAGTAGGTATCTTTTATTACTTCTTGATATTCAAATGGATTTATAAAGCGAAAATATCCATTTAAAAAATCTCCACTGCCATAATTACATAAAATGTCACTAAGTTCTTTTGGAAATATTTTTTTAATTTTTTCTTCTGTTATATTATCAAATTTATAATTTTCTTTAAAATCACTAAAAATAGACATATACTCATTCCCCTTTCTTTATATATGTTAATTTTATATTTAGTTTTATACTTTCCCATTCGTTTTCAGGTATTTTATTAGCAAAACTCATGATTTGTTTTTCTAAGTCATCTATACGGTAACGCCATTGAGCACCTAATGATGAATTTACATTTTTGTCTCCTAATCCAGTTAAATTCATAGAATTTCCACCAGCAATCTGATCCGGATTATGTAATACTGCCTTTGACTTTATCCATTCATCAGCT
>OGCU01000556.1_pt1 | contig 16432 bp, 10 predicted proteins | sample 1570251 | NCBI WGS metagenome assembly OGCU01 (sample SAMEA2582182, study PRJEB24529) | metagenome | biome: Human gut stool | place: China | collected 2011
GCATAGAGGAGATTAATTTTAAAAAGCTCCCAAACATGGTTCCAGTTCATGACTACACCTCCTCAATCTTACGTCCAGCCATTTCCAGATAAATGGTTTCCAAATCCTTGTCAGGGTACTGAGACTTAAGTTCAGCTAGAGACCCTTGGAAGATGAGTTTTCCTTTCTTCAAAATAGCAATACGATCACAGAGCTGCTCAGCTACACTTAAAACGTGGGTTGAGAAAAGGACACTATTACCTTCCTTGGCATGATGACGCATGGCTTCCTTCAAATCATAAGACGCCTGTGGATCCAGACCAGTCAGAGGCTCATCCAAAACCCAAATCTGTGGATTAACCAGAAGAGCACCGATAACAACAACCTTCTGACGCATACCGTGAGAGAAGGAAGAAATGAGGTTATAGCGACTTTCCGTCAAGTCAAAGGTAGCCATGAGATCAGTCAAACGTTCCTCAACCTGACTAGCTTCCAAATCATAGATACGTGTCAAAAAGTACCAATAGTCATTAGCAGTTAAATTTAAGAATAAGTCTGGTGAATCTGGCACATAAGCGATTTTTTTCTTGATAGCATCACGATGTTGGCTGAGGGCCATATCATCGACGTAAACTTCACCGTAGCTAGCTTCAATAATAGACGTCAAAATGGAAATAGTCGTGGTCTTACCAGCCCCATTGTGACCAATCAGACCAAAAATCTCCCCATCTCGAATCTCGAGGTTAAGATCTGAGAGAGCATCCTTATCTTCATAACGTTTCGTTACGTGTTCAAAACGAATCATCTTTTATCCTTTCTTGAGAACCTATTTAATAATAGCCTCATTTTACACTTTATATTAAATTATAAATTAGAATTATTGCTATGTTTTTCATGAACAATACTCTAATAATGCCGACAATAGGTTTAGATAAGGCTATTTCGTTACCTTCTCATTTATTGTATCATTTCAAAGGTACAATTTCAAGAAAACGTTTGTAAAAACGAGACAATTTTGCATTCGATTTTTGATAATGCTAAACTTATAGTATTTAGAACAAATAGGAGGAAAATCACTGGTGCCAACTGGAATTATCATCAACTCGCTATCTATTATCTTAGGAGGAATTGCTGGAGGGCTCTTCGGGGACTATCTCAGAGACGATTTCAAGGACAATCTTAACCTTATCTTTGGCCTAGCCTCTATGGTTATGGGGATTAGTGCTATTATGAATATGGTTAATATGCCTGCAGTTATCTTTGCAGTAGTTATCGGTACCATTATTGGACTGGCCCTAAAGTTTGGGAACCTCATCAACAAGGGAGCTGGGCTTATGGAAAAAGGCTTGTCCAAGATTACACCAAGCAAACAAATAGGGTTAGCTCACGATGAGTTTTATGCGCAGCTCTTGACAGTTATCGTCCTTTTTTGTGCGAGTGGTACAGGAATTTACGGGAGCCTTGAGTCTGGGATGACAGGCGATTCCTCCATCTTGATTTCCAAATCTATCCTAGATTTCTTTACAGCCATGATTTTCTCTTGTAGTCTAGGCTACATCGTCTCCATGATTGCCATTCCACAATTTATCGTTTTCTTCCTCCTCTTTGTGAGTGCTGGTTTCATTCTTCCTCTAACAACAAAAGCCATGATTGGAGACTTTAAGGCTTGCGGGGGCTTCCTCATGATTGCGACAGGTTTTCGTATTATGAAACTGCGTCAATTCCCAACAGCAGATATGATTCCAGCCATGATTCTGGTTATGCCGATTTCCTGGGCCTGGGTCAATTGGGTGGTGCCTTTGATTAGTTGATATTAGGATTAAAATAAACTAAAACCGTCAGTCTAATGTTGGCGGTTTATGTCTTTCTTTTATTACTATGGTGCCCTTCAACTATTAGAAAATAGTAGTATTTATTGTGCATATTTCTAATTTTTCTAACCTTGTTTAGATTAAGATGAGTCTGTTATAATAGCCCTTGTAGGCCTAAGCAACCTACAAGATACTTTTTTTCATAACTATTTCCATCCTCTAATATTTTAACGAACTTACAATACTGATGGAAATCTATCGAAAAGACTGGTGTGTGCACACCGGTCTTTTTTGGTGGGATTAAGACACAAAAAAACCACTCTTTCACTATGAAAGAATGGTTATGCTATAGCTTATACTTCTACAACTTCCAAGTTTTTTCCACCTAGGAGAATAAGGTATTTATCAATCTTATCTATTTGATAGGCTTGGCTGAGTGCTTTAGCATAGAGGCTCATTTGCCCTTTGTAACGTTCCTTAAGCTCACCAGGTTGAGTGAAGCGGTCTGTCTTATAGTCAAAGAGGACAATACGGTCTTCAAGAAGAAGGTAGCCATCGATGATACCACGGACGACAAAGTCTTCTTTACTAGCGGGATCTTCTGCCAACATAGCAAATGGTGCTTCACGACGCAACTTACCACGGTTAGCTAGAATGAGCTTCCCAAGTTCGGTGTCAAAGAAGCCTAGTAGCTTTTCTAACTGCAGGCGCGCCTTGACTTGATCATCTGCCGATACTCGACTCAAGGCCTGTGTCAAATCTTGGAGGGTCACCTTGTCAGAAAGAATCAAGCGTTGCATGAGTTCATGGGTGGCTGAACCAACTGCAGCTCCAGTGACCTTAGTTTTTTGCCCAAAGTCTGGTAGCTCAAAAGTGGTAGCCGTCTCAAGAGGTTGCACTCCCTCTTTCTTATCCATGATATCTACGCCTTCTGTATCCATAACTGGTTCGTAAAAGGTCTTGAGCTGGCTTGGGGTACGCACAGATGGCAGGTCAATCGCTGGTGCATAGAGTTGGTTGAGTTTTTCAACACTTTCTAAGACGGTCAGGGCACGCTTAATCTCTTCTGTCTGACGATTGTTAGATAAATCATCGGCATCTACTGCCGCTTGAACTTCAACCTGACCAATAGCCTCTGGGATCAACTCCTCAGCCTCAACAAAGCGAATAGTAAACTTGAGATCCTTTCTCATAAAGGCAGTATCCAAAGCCATAACCCAATCCTGATAAGTAGCGATTTGGTCACGTAGAGCTACTGGTAGGCGATTATTTTCGACATCCGTGCCAAATTGCTGGGTCAATTTCTCCTTACTGCCCTTACCAACCAGATAAAGTTTTTTCTCTGCACGGGTCATTGCCACATAGAGTAGACGCATCTCTTCTGAGATACTTGCCCGTCGCTCTTCCCTACGATTTTCCTGAAAGGTTAAGGTCTCGAGAACAACATTTAACTTAGGCAAATTGGTGTTTACCTGGTCTTTGAGGTCAGCTAGATACTTAATGCCTAGTCCTTTTTCACGGTTTATAATGTACTTACCACTTAGTCCATCCTTGCTGTGACCAATAAACTTGCGATTCATCTGCAAGACAAAGACATACTTGAACTCTAGTCCCTTGGACTTGTGAATGGTCATGAGGCTAACGGCATTTTTAGGAACCAAGTCTGTCACTTCCTCTAGGTCGTTACCGCTAGAAATAATCTTATCAATCATGCCAATAAAACGAGAAAGCCCCTTAAATCCTGTCTTTTCATAAGCATTAGCACGCAAGGCAAGAGCGTAGAGATTGGCTTGGCGTTGCTCAGCTCGTGGGAGACTTCCGACGTAATCATAATAGAAACGGTCGTTGTAAATCTTCCAAATGAGATCATAAAGCGAATGACATTTACCGTAGTCACGCCAATCTGCCAGAGTCTCAATGAAGAGAGTCAACTTAGCCTCAAGTCCTTGCATCACGACTTCCGGATGAAGACCTGATTTGGTATGAGCTGCAAGAAGCTTATCATAGAATTGGCCTTTGTCAGCCTGAACAGCGATCCGAGCTAGGTCATCCTCGTTGAAGTTAAACATCGGTGAACGAAGGAGGGCAACGAGGGCATAGTCATTGAGAGGATTATTGATGGCACGAAGGGTATCCAACATAATCATAACTTCTAGTGACTCTAGGTAGCTTGACTTGTACTCGTCAGGAACCAAGGGAATTCCGTGCTCCTCGAAGCTTACCATCAAGTCTAGATAGGTGTTACGGGTTGGTGCTAGGAGGGTAATGTCCTCAAAACCTACACCCTCCTCATGAAGTTTGATAATTTCTTTGATAACCAAGGAAATCTCACCACTACTGATAGGTTGATCAGAACCTTCCTCGTCAGGAGTCACACTTGCTTCATCACTATTGTAAATCAGAACCTCTGTCTCATTTTCAGGATGGGGTTCTTTTTGCTTCTCGCTACCTGCTACCAGCATGTGTGTCTTGTCATAGAGGATGTCCCCGATTTCCTGGTCCATGAGGTGGCTGAAAACACCATTAGTCGCATCAAGAACCTCAGATTGGCTACGGAAGTTCTCTTTAAGGAGAATCAGCTTACCTGCATCTGGATTTTCAAGGAAGAGCTGGAACTTGCCATTAAAAATCTGAGGATCCGCCTGACGGAAACGATAGATGGATTGCTTGATATCTCCCACCATGAATCGGTTGTGACCGTTAGAGAGGAGCTCCAACATGCGTTCTTGGGTATGGCTATTGTCCTGATACTCGTCTACCATTACTTCATGGTAACGGTCACGGTAGCTGGCTGCCACCTCTGGATTTTCCTCCAAAATACGGATGGCAAAGTGGGCAATATCCGAGAATTCAAAGGCATTTTCCTGAATCTTGGCCTGTAAATACTGGTCCGAAAAATCAAGAACAAAGGCCTGAAGTAGCTCTAACAGAGGTAGGATCTCATCATTATGCTTGGTCAAAACCTCGAGGACCGTTAGTTGGGTATCAACCTCTCGCAACTGGGCCACAAACTCATTTTTGGTCTTGTTGTAAGCTTCCTTGTAGGCCTTGAGTTCCTCGTCTTTAGGACGGGTCATATTTGTCAAGCCAGTCCCTCCTGACAGAGTCAAGAGTTGTTTGAGCAAGTCCTCCATATCGGTTTGGTCATTGGCCAAGGCTCCCTCCAGAAGGCTAATGGCATCTGACACATTATTTAGATATTTGGCCTTGGCAAATTCACGCTGAGCTAGGCCTAGATGGTCTCTTAAGAAGGCTAAGAAATCAGCCAACAAGCCATCTTTGAGACCCTCTAAAAGCTCAGCTTTAGCCTTGTCTGGATTGGCCTCTGCCTGCCCTTTTAAAAGATTTTGACGTAGCCATTTTTCAGGACCTGCAGTAGCCTGAGAAAAGTTATAGACATCGTAAACTAAATCACGAAAAGCCTTACTAGTTTTGCTATGTCCAGTGAAATTGCGGACCAATTTTTGGAAAAGTTGGGCATCCTTTCCTTGCATATAATCGTTGAAGAGGTCAGCATAAACCTCATTTTTCATAAGTGTCTGCTCGGCAGGATCTGTCATAATGCGGAAAATAGGTGACACCCCCAAGAGATAGCCATACTGATTGACCAATTTCTGGGTGAAGGCATCCATGGTTCCAATATCAGCCGTTCCAATCTTGGCAATCTGATCTGAAAGAAAGGCACGCTCTTCATCCGTCTCAACTTGTCCAAGTTGCTCTGTCAGACGCTTTTCCAGACGCTCTTTTAACTCACCTGCTGCCTTTACCGTAAAGGTTGAGATAAAGAGTTGGTCAATGCCAACGCCACGTCCAATCATATCAAGGATACGCTCAACCATAACAAAGGTTTTTCCTGATCCAGCCGAAGCTGACACAAGAATATTACTACCATTACTGTAAATGGCCTCAATCTGCTCAGGTGTTAACTTGCGTTCCTTGTCAGAAGCTGCTTCTTGGTCAATACGTTCCTTAATCTCTGTTGGACTTAAAAAAGCTTTAGTCAACATGGTTGTCCTCCTGGTCTTTTTTGTCTGCTGTCACAGCTTGATCAATGACTGGAAAGGGGATGATTTTTTCAGCAACTTGCATCTCATTATCGTCCTCATCTTTTGCCATCAGCTCCAAATAGGCTTCCTTCTTGCCCTTACTTGGTAAACGCAAGAGTTTACGAGCCTGTCCCATGTGGCGGTCGGCCTCAAAATGAGTAATAGACTTGATTTGATCCCCTTGAACAGACTTGCCATCCTCGGTATAAGGATTGACCGCAAAATTCCCACTTCGAATAATCTCAGCAGCATCTGTAAAGAGTTTTATATTGTAGTCTAACAAGGTTTCTAGGTACTCCTTATCATAGGTGACAGTCTTTTGTAAATCATAGTTTCCACCAGCCAGATGCTCTGTTTCTGAAGCCACAAAGAGCCCCTTATAGGTCAATTCCTTATGAGCCTGAGCTGCTAGCTTATCCAGACCAAACTGAGCTAGGTTAAGCTGTGGGTCCTGCATGTGAAGATACATGGCACCAAAAAGCTGGTCAGCATCAACCTTATAGGTCTGGCGAAGGGCCTCTAGATAAGTTACCAACTGTGGGCTGAGGCCATTGTAGAATTTTTGAATGTCAAAGACATTTTTACCTGATTTGTAGTCAACGACACCCAGAGCCCCATCCGTTAAACGGTCCACACGGTCAATAATCCCTGTAATCTTGATGCTATTTGCTAAAAGCAAGTCAAACTTGGCTTCCTCACGCTCAACCTTAACAGCCGCATTATCACGCAAAACACTGGCAGTTGATCGGGCGATATCTTCTAAAATCTGACGAGATAAGCGACTCTCTTGGTCCTCTGTATAGAGAAGTTCAAAGGGTTGTTCCTGATTGGTCTGAGCAATAGCCTTTTCCAATTTATCATCGAAGTTTTCTGACGAAGAATCACCCATCACACGCTCAAAGACACGGTGCAAGTAAGTCCCATGGTGTCGAGCATCTGGATGGATGGACTCCAACTCTTCAAGCCCCAAAACATAACGCAAGAAATAAAGATATTGGTTGTTATAGAAGGTCGTCAGAGCCGAGGCTGATAATTTCAGTGGTTCTTCCCCCGGAAAGACCAGCTGCATGACCTGATCATCAACCTTGGTCGTCGTCACATCGTCAATCACATTTGGAATCAAGACTTGGTCCTTATCAAGTCGCTTACGGAGATAACGCACCGCAACTGACCAGAAAGTCTGCGTTTCCTTGTCCAAATCAGCATCTAGATGGCTACTGTTAAGGGCAATGACAGTCGATAGGAGGTCCTTGTAGTTCCCAATCTGGTCACCCTTAGCCTCGAAACGATTACGTCCCTTTTCAACCAAAGGAAGACCAAGGTCAAGCAGCTCCTTCAAATAAACCGACATGTCATCTTGAGTCTCATTGAGAATTTGTGGCTGACTAAGCACCAATTGTTCACTAGCCGCATTAAAAAGTGACATAGCCACAAAATGCCCCCGCTGACTATTGCTCTGCGTAACAATATCCAAACTCCTATGCTCATCCGTCGCCTCATTGATACGACTACGTTCCTCGTCAGACAGGAGACTCTTATTTTGCCCTACCTTTGGAAAATGTGACTGGGTCATGCCCAAGGCAAAAACATAAGGAGCAGAGTGTGGTTGAATCAAATCGTATTTCTTCACATTGACCACATCAACAGTGGCTGGAACCGTACGGTAATCACAGGCCAACATTCCCGAACGCAAGATAGACAAAAAGTCGTCCACTGACAGTGTTTCTTTCCCAAAAATAGTCTCAACCTGCTCCAGGAGGTGAGTGAAGGCCTTCCAGACCTGTTCATTCTGCTCTTTTTCAGCTTCACTGGCCTTGGCAGTCAAACTAGCCATCTGACTTGGCACTTGCACAGCCTCTAAAAAGACCGCAAGTTTCTTAAGCAGACTAGAACCCTTTTGTTTGCGACTGTTAAGCAACTTGTCCAAGGGCTCTAGCAATTGTGACCGCAAGGCATTGATCTGGTCCAAATCATACTTATCACGACTGTTAGCTGTAAAATCAGACAAGAACTTGTGACGCCCCTTGATATCTGCAAAATTGACATAATACTCAAAAAGGTCTAAATCCTCTTGAGCAAAACCACCATAGAGACCGGATTTTACGAGATTAAGCAAATCCTCGGCACGATAATTATAGCGCTTGATACGCTCTAGCGAATCCACAAACTGCACCAAAGGATGGCTAGACATGGTTTCTTCCTTACCGAAATAATAGGGAATATCAAATTTTCGGAAAATCTGCCCCACCTGAAGCTTATAACTCTCCTCATCACCAAGCAGGACCAAGATATCCTTGTAGCGCTTGCCATCCGCCAGCAACTGACGAATACTCTTGGCAACCTGAGCCACTTCTTCCTTTTGGTTGACCACTTCCCAGACCTGCAAGGCTTGCTTGTCTTGATCAGTAACCTTCTCATCTACCGTACTAAAATCATGACGGCTCTCCAAAAGACGACTAATACGTACAAAAGAAGGATTGCCCTCTTTGTCTGTCGTCACGTAGTCGGGTGTCACCTTATAGGTCTGAGCCAAAGTTCTCAAAAAATCCACTGAGGCCTGATAAACATTGCCATAAACAAAGTTAGCCCTATAAGCTTTTTGACTGGCATAAGTCCCAATGACAATCTGGTGGCACTTATCATTCAAGAGAGCAACTAGGGCCTCCTCCTCGGCAGAGAAACGCGTAAAGCCATCAATGACCAAAACCGTGTTACCCAGTGCCTTATCCAGATGTCCTGAGGTAATTTCCTTGAAGAAGGCACTAAGTTTTGATTGATTGTCAAAATCTCCTGCCAACAAGAGATCCTGAGCCGCACTGAAAATCCTGAGCAAATCCTCTTGTTTTTCAACCTGATCCAAATGCTGCAAATCCAGAACCGTCATATTGGCCTGCTGCAACTCTTTATAAAGGTCCACCAATTGATTAATAAAGTTACTATCCTTGCGTAAACGACCATAAACCTTGAGCTCATCATCGTCCATATGTGACAAGACCTTATAAAAAATCATGGCCAGACCAGTATCATCCAGCTGAGTTTTCGGGTTACTCGTATTGAGAATAAAGTACCTAGCCATCTGAGTAAAACGAGTCACCGTAATCTCAAAGGATGCTGACTGAGGCAGGTATTCCAAGACCTTACGCTCCTTCTCAAATGACAGAGCATTAGGGGCAATATAAAAAACCCTCTTTCCCTTTTGAGCATAGCTAGTCGCCTGCTCCGTCAGAATTTCTGTTAAATCCTGAGACATATCCGTATAAAGTAATTTCATAAGACGTCCCTTTCTTGTCTCTACACCAGTCGTTAGGCTAAGCAAGTCGCCATTCACTTAGCTCTAAGAACCACTAATCCTTGCTATTATAACACAGAATGAAGCAACAATCAGACTCCTCACCTCACCCCTTCCTCCTCCGATGTCCTAAGCTTCGGACATAAGCATAAGCTCAACAGCAAAGAGCCCTACTTTATGGATCTGTAACGAAAAAAAGAGCCAAATCCTTTGATTTAGCTCTATATATTTATTTAAAAATCAATTCCTGTTTGAAGAGGTAATCACCACTGCTTGTAATCAGATTGGCATCACTATACTTCCTAAGAATATCCTTGGCTGAGTGAAGGTTAAGACCAGAGGTCTTCTTCTGATTTTCTTCCTGCATCCTATTTTCCATGACGAAATAGTAGCTACCATCCTTATCATGGCTATGAAAACTAAAATTGATTTGACTTACAGGCACCTGCTTACTCTCATCAATCGCATTACTAAAGAAAATAGACACTCGTAGGGTCAAGTCAACCACATTCATAGCAAAACCTGATCGTCATTCGTCCCCATCAGAATAATCTCTAGCACATCTTCACTAACAACAGACATGACAGGGTTAGTTGTTCCTAAATCAACCAACCGCTTTCTTTCTCATAGTAATTTCCCTTCTAGCCTCATTTTCTGTTTATCTGACTTTCAGTCTTAGCATGCATTCGCCTAGATTTTTTAATGTCATATTCGTCACATAAAACTCCAATAGAGTATAATCATTCCAATCTAGTTTTTCACTATACTCTATTATCACAAATAAAGAGACTACAAAATAGGAAAAAAGGGAGTGGGAATCAATCTGATAGATTGGATGAACTTAGAAATACAGGAGTATTATCTCCCTAATGTCATGCTCTTAGCAACTTCTCTCCTAACTTAATCAACCGCATTCTAACCAACATAAATAATTTCTAAATTACCCAAGGAAACATCACCTTTGATGTAGAAGTCCTTGTTAGTTAAGTTGCTAGGATTTTCCTCATGCTGTACAGCTGAAAGAGAGTTATCCACATTCACATGTACTCGCCAATCACTGGGCACATAGAGGCTAAGACTTCCAAGAGAAACGTCCACATCAAACTGGGCAGATGGCCCCTCAATACGGCAATTATCAAAATAAACGGAAGCCTGTCCTAAACTAACTTCCGCACTCCCATGCGTAAATTGCTGGTCATTAAGATACTTGGTCACTGCTGAAAAAGTGACATCAATATCATTTCCTCCATTATTAGCGTCTGAACCAGTTGCACCCAATCCAAAACGATTCTTTGTTTTACTAGAAGAATTGAAGAGAATGTTCAAGCCAATAACTGCAAGAATGGAAGAAAAGATAAGGACCGAATTAGATACTGGAAGAAAATGGAACTGTCCATTAAGTGAAAATAGAGCCACAATGCCATAGGCGAAACCAAGACCAAAATGTCGCTTCAAAAGACTAGAAAGGGACAAAATTGCCAATAAGACTACCCAGGCCAACATCCAAATACTAATTTCCCATTTTATAAAATAGTCTTGTACAATTACCAAAGCTGCCAAAAGGATCAAGAGGATCCCAATTAATTTCTTTCTCATTATCTTACCTCATTTCGTTTAGTCGTTCTTTTAAAACTTGATAGTAGCGTCTTGATACATGGACCTGCTTGTGGGTCTGATAGAAATTCACCGTACTAGTCCCCGAAAAAGACTTCTCTAAAGAATAAATCTGCTTAGCATTAACAATCGTCGATTTGGAAATCCGACAAAAGGCAATCGGAAGCAATTCTTCCAATTCGTAGAGTTTTTGCTTTACCTCATAGGCCTCATCCTTAGTATGACCATAAATTTTCTCCCCGTCTGTTTCAAAAAAGAGAATATTTGCCAAATCCAGAAAATATTCACTACGATCCTTGTAAAAGGCTAAAGGAACTAACTTTTGCTTTAGAATAGATTCTTGGAGCTGGGCCAATTCCTGTGTTAACCGAGGAGCTCGAATCAAGATTTCAGGCTCATCCATGGATGGATCTAATTCGATTCTAACTTTCATAAGACTCCTTTCCTGTCCTTTTGATGGTTCCATTATAACAAGTACTTTACACAAAACAAGGCCTTTTGGGTAAGTGGCACAGTTTAGCCCCTAAGAGGTAAAAACAGCCAAACAAAAGAACCTGGCAATTGCCAAGTTCTCCATTTTTTAGTGTGGAGGACTAACCTCCTATTTGTAATCAGTTCAACAATGACTAGCTCTATGAGAAAGCATCTACTATTTCACAGTATTTTCACGACTCACATTTTGTGATTCGCCAGCCTTGCCATTGATACGGTAGTCGCTGTAGTTAGAACCATTGCTGCTAGAGTCACTATCATCACCAACATATTCTACATTACATGACCATGAGATTTTATCTTTGATATCTCCTGATGACTTGAATTTCGAATCATAACCATAATAGAAATCATAAACTGCTGTGAAGGTCACCTTGAAGGTCTTCTCACCAGTCTGAACGACTTCTGTGACGTCAAGGTCTGAGAAGGTAATACTATCGGCAGCTCGGTTTTTAGCACCTGTAGTATTTTTATCAATATCAGCCGTTACATCCTTATACATGGTATCATCAGTACCATTAAGGAAAATGTCGGATACACCATCTGGTGTCGTGTTGTGATTAGATGCGTAGCTACCAAATTTACCGTAAGCAGCGGTCAAAAGACGATCTGCCGTATCACGATCAAGAACACCATCAGCATCTAGAGTAACCGTTTGACCTTCAGAGATTTTCTTAATAGACAATGTCTCTGTCTTGATAGAGCTATCATCTTCGAAATTCTTCTTAACATAAACAGCTGATGAACCTGCTACTGCTACCTTGTTAACATCTAGTTTCCCTGAGTTAAGAGTTCCAATCTTAGTACCACCAACGTAGAGGTCTCCATCCTTAAGATTAGACTTAACAGTAAAGCTGAGATACTCTACAGAAAGGTTGACTTCTGTTTTAGAGGTCACATTTTCCTCAGATGAGACAGTGATATCTTGGTCATTGACCTTACCAGAAGCCACAAAATTGTAAGTTCCTGGATAGAGATGGTTCAATTTAGACGTGTAGTTATTGCCATCTGTAGTCGCGTAAGCAATACCATTAATAGTCACATTCAAATCAGCTGTATTAACGGTTAAATCAACCGTTCCAGGATCTACCACGACTCTCCACTTAGGAAAAATAAGAAACTGGCGGCCAACCTTTTGCATACGTTCACCAGACATGAGTTGGCTCTTGCTATAGGCTTGTGTACTTTTAGTGTCTGTGTACTTGACTTCGGATGTTTTAATTTCCTTTTTAGTATCAGACCATACTTGGTATTCCAAGCTATCTTTAAAGCTCTTCTTAGCTGCTGCTTCATAACGCTCTGCTACTTGACCACGTGAGTAGTAGTAAGAACCAAAGCCGTAACCAGCAAGTGCCAAGACTGCTGCAACAACACCAGCAATAATCAGGATTTTCTTCCCTTTAGCCATAGCTGGCTTGGCTGGTTTCGCAGCCTTACCATCTGAGATAAACTGATGGATGGTTGACACATCATAACCTGAAGACTTACCAAGTAGGAATTCCTCAGGAAGAGGTTGACGTCCAACATAGGTTTTAAAAGCCTTCATCCAGATGGCTTGTGCTTCTTTAGAAACGGCCTCTGAATTTTCTTCAGTTTGACCTTGATCTGCTTGAGATACTGGTGCAAGCTCCTCAGTTTCTAAAGGAGTCGTTTCCTCTTCATCACCAAGCGGTACATCTTCAAACACTTCCTCGGCAACGTCATACTCATCAACTTCTTCTGTTGGTTCAGAAGGAGTGGCTTCTTGGTCCAAGCCCATTGCCGCAATGCCTTTAATAGCCTTTAAGTCAAAGTCTGCTTTCTGGCCTTCTTCAATCTCCAAAGCATGGGGCGGACGACCAACTGCCTTTTCAAATAAATCAATCCACTTTTCTTTTGTTGCCATAAAGACTCCTATAAACTTACTTTTTCAAAAAATGCTAGAGGTTTACTTAGATTAGAATAGAAGACCTACTGTAAATGATGACATGATAGCAAATACGATTGCAAACAAGATTGACAAAATCACACCATTCAAAAGTGCTGCCAAAATCATTTGATAGAATTTATCAGCCTTCCACGCTGTTGTTACAGGAACAATTGTAAAGAGGTTAGCAAGTGCAAATAAGAAGTAAACAACATAGAACAAGAATCCTGGGAAGGCAACAAGTCCAATAGCTCCCAACAAGATTGTTACAAGCAAGATTGGCAAGGCTAATGATGTCAAACGACCAAAACGGTCAAAGCTATTCAAGAAAGTAGTCTCAGGGTCACGGAAGATGGCCTTACGTGTCACAAATCCTGCCAAGATAAAGGCAAAGATAAAGAGGAAGGCAGCTAGGATACTTGCGAAGAAAGCCCCAAAACCAATACTAGATGTATGACTTGAAAATGAAGATGAGTAACTATCTGTTCCGTAAGAACCAAACATACTAGACAATGCGTTTGTTGTTGATACAACTGGGCTAACAAATTTACGTGCCATAGCGCTCAAGATTGCAAAGAAGGCAAGTCCAGTGAAGAGTGACAAGAAGATATAGTTAAGCCAACCATTGTGTTTACCATAATCTGTCATGTCAGCTGGACGACGCCATGCATTAAGCAACCATGTCCAGTAGTTTTTGAAAGTTGTCCCAAATGCTGATGGTTGTGCTGGAACAACTACGGCTTGACCGTTGATAAATTGAACGTTTTGACCTGGTTGAAGAGGTTGACCGTTAGCAAAAGCTGCTTGTTGACCAGCTTGAGCATTCGCAAAACCAGCTTGTGGTTGGGCCGCTTGATTTGGCACTCCTTGTACTGGAGCAGCTTGAGCACCTGCAAAGGTTGGTTGAGGTTGTGCTGCCTGAGCAGTTGCAAAAGGAGCTTGCGGTTGTGCTTCTTGTGCACCAGCGAAAGTTGGCTGTGGTTGCGCCTCTTGGGCTGGTGTTTCTTGAACATTAGCGAAAGCTGGTTGCGCTGGCGCTTCTTGTGTTGGGGCAGTTTCTACTGCTGGTGCGTCATCTTGGAACTCACCAGCTGCAAGTGCTGCTGCAATTTCTTCTTCAGTCGCTGAACGACCATTGATGGCTTCAAAAAAGTCTAACCAATCTGCTTTAGTCATAATAATCTCCTTAAAAATACATAGAACGACTTTATTTTATCACAAATAAATCCATTAATAAATGTCATTTTTATTAGAAAAAGGTTCGGAGCAAGCTGTCCAAACCTTTATATCTTCTTATCTGTTTCTTTGTAGAGATTTTTGAATCTGACGATCCAGCTCTCGTTTAATGTGTGGTTCTGGTGCAAATCGCTCTTCCCAGTCACTTGGTTTAAGAATTTTGTGGGTCACGGGATCAAAGTGAGCCTTGCCATCGGGGAAAATTTTCCCCATATTAGCCTCATGAACCGTATCAAAGAAAGGCTTAGGATCCACCCCCATAAGAACAAATGAACCATAGGTCAAATAAAGCAAGTCTGTCAAAGCATCCACCTGACCAACCATAGTTGATTCTGAATGCTCTTTAGAACTAACTTTGAGGGCTGCCTTATCAAGAGCAGCATGCAAATCCAGAACAGCCTGACCAAAGACACGCTTGTCCCCACCTGATGAAGCATAAAGAAATTCGACGATTTCTTCCAACTTGAAGTCCGCACGGTGACCAGCTTCCTCGATACCGTAAACACGAGGCATGTCGTTAGTTGAGCCATCCATCAAATGGTGGAAATCCTTAACCTTGTTGAAGTTGTCATCATCGCTGGTAAATGAATTTTCTGTCTCAAAGTGAATCAAACCATAGTGTGACAAGGCTTTGGCAATCCCATTCTGGTTATTAGTATCAGTGACATGGGTAGCCTGGTCTTTCAGTTCGTCTTCACCATTTCCCATGGCAACACCAACGCCAACGCCAGACAGCATTTCTAGGTCATTTTCCGAATCCCCAAAGGCCATAACCTCACTGAGTTCGAAACCAAAAACCTCACCTAGATGAGCGATACCTTTTAACTTAGATTGGTCCGCTGAAATAATATCGGCTGAATAAGGACTTGAACGGGTAATCTTCACATGAGGAAACTTTTCTTCAATATCTTGTGTTTCCCCCACCGTCGCTACCATAACCACCTGATAAATAGGCTCACGCATGATAGTCTTAAGAGTCTCAATACTTTGTGGCTTGAAACGACGAATCAAAGACTTGAAACTACGTTCCACCATCTTAGCCCAGGACTTAGGGACAATACGGCTGACGATTTGTCCAAACTTACTCGTTCCCATACTAATAATATTGGAACCAACAAGACCTGTGCTAGTCCCTAGAGAAATCTCTCTACGGTGCTTGGTGGCATAGCGAATCAAGTTGTAGACTGTTGATTTAGGGAGCTGATTTTGATACAGGACCTTGTCATGAGTCAAAATATATTGACCATTATAAGTGACTGCAAAATCCAGACCCAGATTGTCCATGAAAGGCTGAACAAATCCTGGACCACGACCTGTTGCCAAACCAACCAAGATACCATCTTCTTTCATTTGACTGATAGCTTTTTTGGTTGAACTTGACACACGTTTTCGGTCATTTAGAAAAGTCCCATCAATATCAAAAAAGACTGCTTTAATGGCCACAGAGCTCCCCTCCTTCTAACATTTTATGATAAAATAAATTATAACACATAATATAATGGTGAGTAATATAAATGACAAAAAAAATCCTAGTCCTTCACACTGGAGGGACCATTTCCATGTCAGCGGATAATGATGGCAGGGTCAGCCAAAACGCTGATAATCCCATGAACCATGTGGGACTTGATCTAGATAATCTGGACTTAACTGTCCTAGACTTCCTTAACATCCCTAGCCCACACATTACGCCTTACCACATGCTTGATATTTATAAAAAAATCAAGGAAACAGCTGGACAATATGACGGGGTGGTTATCACCCACGGAACAGATACCCTGGAAGAAACAGCCTACTTCCTAGATACCATGAACATCCCTGAAATTCCAATCGTCATAACTGGTGCCATGCGTTCGTCAAACGAGCTAGGAAGCGATGGTGTCTACAACTATCTCTCAGCCCTTCGTGTCGCAAGCAATGACAAGGCTGCCGATAAGGGTGTCCTAGTCGTTATGAACGATGAAATCCATGCGGCCAAGTATGTAACCAAGACTCATACTACAAATGTGGCAACCTTCCACACACCAACCCATGGTCCACTAGGCATCATCATGAAGCATGA
>OGCU01000557.1_pt1 | contig 16431 bp, 6 predicted proteins | sample 1570251 | NCBI WGS metagenome assembly OGCU01 (sample SAMEA2582182, study PRJEB24529) | metagenome | biome: Human gut stool | place: China | collected 2011
TAATAATGCTATTCCTTTAATCATTTCCATTTTAAAGATCTCCTTCTTTCTTTTTGTACATTTTAATTTTACACTTTGTTTACTATAAATTAACAATAATTTTCGTTCTCTTTACGAATATTATTGTTTTTTTACATACATGAAAAAAGTATAACACAAAGGTGGAATTATTTCAATATTTTTTTCATTATTTTGAAATAAAAAACTAGATTTTATGATTGTATACGTTTTTATTTCATAATTTTTTCTATTTTTTCCTAATTATATTGTATTTTTTTAGTATTTCAAGTTTTATTTTTTTAAAAAAGTGAAATTCCATTATAGTGATATTGTTTTAATTTTTCTTTTTATTATGGTATAATATATAAAATTATCAGGGTGGAGGCTACAATTAATGACACTAGGGGAAAAAATAAAAACAATTAGAAAAAGAAAAAACTACACTTTAAAAGATTTGTCAGATATGACTAAACTTTCAATAGGTTTTTTAAGCAATATAGAAAGAGATCTAAACAGTCCATCTATAAGTAATTTACAGCAGATATGTCAGGCTCTTGCTGTAAATCTAATGGAAATTTTAGATCCTACTGATACTCATTCACCAGTTACAAGAAAAGAAGAAAGAGAAGAAATTTTAGAAAATTCTGAAGTTCATGTAAAAATAGAAAGTCTTCTTAATGGAAAATCAAATCTTAATGGCATTGCCATCACTATTGAAAAAGGGGATAACTTTAGTGATATGTCATGGGGACACTTATATGATGAAATAGGAATTGTAATCAAAGGTGAACTTGAAATAGAAATAGATAAGGAACTTTTTCATCTTTACGAAGGGGATTCCATAGTAATAAAACATGGTTCTGCACATAGATACAAAAATCCTAAAAACAGTCCTTCTGTAGTTTACTGGTTTTCTGTAAAGAAATAATCTTTCATTATAATGGAATTCCATTATAATGAATTTAAATATAAAGGTATGGTGTAAACTTGAAAATAACTACTTTAATAGAAAATGAAGCTGGACACAACAAAGAATTAAAAAATGAGTTTGGGTTATCTCTATTCATTGAAGATGAAGATATATCTCTAATTTTTGATACTGGTAAAAGTGGAGATTTTATTTTTAATGCTCAAAAACTTCAAATACCACTAAATAATACCAAACATGTGGTATTAAGTCATAGTTATTTTGACCATACTGGTGGTATAAGAAAATTGGTAGATACTTTTAATAATAAATTTACCCTCCATATAAGCAAAACATTTTTTGAAGAAAAGCATAGAATAACAGGAGTTATTCATGAATTTCTTGGAAATAATTTTAATGAAAAATATATTTTGGATAAAGGAATAAATATAAATTACATAGACACTGATGAATTTAAACTTTCCAAGAATATAACTTTATTTACAAATTTTAAATCTCTAAATAACTTTGAAACTCCTACTAGATATTATTTTAGAAAAATATATGATGATTATATTCTAGACAGCATGGAAGATGAGTTAGTATTAGGAATTGGTACAAGTAAAGGGTTGCTTATAGTTTGTGGGTGTTCTCATATAGGAATAGCTAATATAGTCGAAAATATAAAGTGCCGTACTCAAAAGAAAATATATGGAATTATAGGAGGACTTCATTTATCAAAAGCCAGTGATGAAAGAATAGAAAAAGTTCTCAAATATTTTGATGAGTGTAATATAGAATTCTTTGGAGTTTCTCATTGTACAGGAGAAAAAGTTACTAAAATATTAAGAGAAAGCAAAAAAAACTTTATATACAACAACACAGGAAACACCATCATTATAAACTAATCTATAGGAGGATATTATGATTCAATCAAGATGTGGTATACTTTGTGAGGAATGTCACTACAAAGAAGAAGTAGGTTGTAAAGGCTGTGTTAATATCGACAAACCTTTTTGGGGAGAAAGCTGTCCTGTAAAATCTTGCTGTGAAAATAAAAGTCTTGCCCATTGTGGACAATGTAAGCTATTTCCATGTGAACTTCTTATTCAATTTGCATATGATGAGGAACAAGGAGATGGAGGAAAACGTATAGAACAATGTAAATGCTGGCAGAATTAACTAAAATTGATAAAAGAGCAGTTCAAATTTTTTAATAAGAGCTGCTCTTTTATATTTTTTATTTCTTTACATTATTTTTCTTGGAAATTACATCTTGGTTCTGAATTTTAGAAATATGAGAATGACTTATAATTTAGATATATAATCTAATTTTTGGGTCACTCTCATTTTCTTACTTAGATTGATATTCCTAGAATCTATACATTAGATTTACTCCATATCTTGTTGCATCTACACTTCCTTCTTGTCTTGTTACTTCAAATCCTATACTGTGTCCTGATCTTGTTTCATATTTAAGCTCTGCTCCTATTTTTATGATGTCCTTAACTTCTTTCGGTTTTTCAAGTTTGTAATACCCTGCATCTGTATCCTTTATCTTTGCCTTATTTGATCCATCATATACTTTTCCAAGTTCATATTCTGCTGTTGCTTTTCCTATCAAACTGTATTTTCCTGACTGTGCGTATTTATTGAAAGCTATATCTGCTCCTACTCCTGGTCTTACTATGTACATATCTCTTGATTGTACATCCAGTTCTATTCCATCTCCACTTTCTTTGAAATCTTCAAATTTTCCATATCCTAAATTGAATGTTCCAAATACTCCAAGATTTATCCTTTCGCTGTCCAATGGAATATCATATCTAAGTTTATTTTTCCATTCCACTGTTCCTGACCAGAATTTTCCAGTATTTTCATATGTTCCACTACTCAGATGTATCTTTCTTTCTGTTTCATGGTGATTTACACTTACCTCTCCTCTTGTATAGTATTTCAGATTTTTACTATCTTTAATATAGTCTTCAAATCCTACTCCTGCATTTAGTGAGTAAACTGTTTCTTTTGATCCTGGATCAAAATCAAATTTAGTTTGTGTAAATCCTATGCTCCAGTTAGACACTCTTCCATATTTCATATGATCATACTCTTTTAATACTATTGCTCCAAGAGATTTAGAATCATAATCTTCTACTCCTGCTCTTTTGCTCTTTGTTTCTCCTCCAGTCATGATAGCTCCTATTTTCAGAGTTTCTCTTGCATAAAGTCTGTTATATTTTAGATTTTCATATGATGTTGTAAATACATCATTGATATCCAGCATTCTTGTCTGAATATTTGCATAAACATTTCCTCTAAGCTCATTATCAAATGTTGCTCCCAATTCATCTTTATCTGATATATTTTTTAATGCATCAAACATTTCAAGTTCTTTATCTGCTGCTCCTGCAAAAATTTCATCCATTCCTTTTCCAAACTCTATAGCATCTGTTCCAGCAAGAAGTTTCTTATATGGTATTCTTACCAATACTACTCTTATTAAATTAGGATCAGTATCATCTTTTTGTACATCTGCTATAAATGAAACTGAATGAGATATTGCTGTTATAGATCCATGATTTGGTACATTTGTAATTCCATTTAGATACTGTACTGTATACATATCATGATTGCTTCCCTGAGTTACATTTGGAAGAACTATAAACTGTCCTTTATTGAATGATTCAGCATTTATTGTTCCTATGTGTCCTGCTGTACTTCCTAAAGCTATTGTTCCAAAGTCAAGAGCTCCATTTACTGTTATTGTTCCTGTATTTGTAATAGTTATTCCATCTATTGAAGCTGTTGGTCCATTGATAGTGATATCTCCTACATTTGTCAGACTTCCACTACCTGTTATAACTCCATCTGCTCCTCCTGATAGATTTATTGTTCCTGCATTAAGAATTACTCCTCCAGAACCTATATATATTCCTGTTCTTCCAGCACCATTTACATTTATAGTTCCATAATTTTCAGCAGTTGCTTTATAGTCTACATAAATTCCTTCACTGTCTGCTCCATTTACTATAATAATTCCTCCAGCCTGGTTTTTAACTATTGAATTATCAGTAGCTGCCATTCCTCTTGAATTTGCTCCATCTACTATTATTGTTCCATAGTTTTCAAGTGTCGAAAACTTAGTTGCCTGCATTCCATAAGCAAGTTTTCCATCTACCTGAATGCTTCCATTATTTATTCCAGTTCCTCCATCATTTACTACCATTCCTACTCCATGATCATCTGGTACATGTATGTATCCAGAAGTTGAATTTTCTATAGTTCCTGATTCTGCTGCCATTCCTACTGAAATTTTTGGTGGCAGTCCTGACACTACAGTTGATTTTCCAACTTTTATATTGGCATTATTTATCATAGTTCCTGATTTTGTATACATACCTATACTATGATCACTTAATGACAGATTAGCATTATTTGTTCCTGTTCCTGAAGCAGAATAGATATATGATGAATCTGTTCCTGCATTGATAACGGCTCCAGCTCCTACTGTTATATTTCCACTTTCTGTAGCTATTCCAACAGATTCTTTTCCAACTGTTATTATTCCTCCATTATGAGTTACTGAAGTAGTTCCTACTCCATAAATTCCAGCTGAATTATTATTTCCTACTGCTATATTTCCTGTATTTGTTATCAGAGTTCCATTCTTCACAAATATACCATTAGAATTATCACCTAATATTATATTTCCTATATTTGATGCACTTCCCTGAAGTCCATAAATTCCTGTACTCTTTGCTCCTGTACTTTGAATAGAGCTACTATTTGTTACAACAGTATTTTCTCCAAATATACCTACTGCATCTTTTCCTATTTTTATATTTCCATTATTTGATACAGAAGTTACATTTTTACCATACATAGCTACAGCTGAATTAAGTACTGATCCTGTATATGCTCCATTTCCTGCTTCCACTGATGAGTTATTTATTATAGTTCCATTCTCACCATAGATACCTATACTTGAATCTCCTGTAAGTTTAATATTTCCGTTATTTACAGTAGTTCCTGTTCCTGTATTGATTATTCCTTTGTTTTTCATAGTTGCTGAACTCATATTTCCAGAATAATTTATATTTCCATTATTTGTAGTGAATACTCCTATTGCTTCTGTTCCTGTTAAATCTATATTTATTCCTGTATTCATTGCTGCATTATTATCCATGTATATTCCTGTTGCCTTATTCTGTACTTTTAGTTTAGCAAGATTTGTTACACTTGCAATATCTCCAGTTCCTGTAAGGAATATTCCTGTTCCCTCTGTTCCTGTTGTAACTTCTTTTCCATTAAAATCTACTGAAGAAGCTGAATCAGAAAGTGTAAGAGCTATACTTTTATTGCTCATAACTATATTTGCTCCTGTATAGTTGATTGCTCCTCCTGCACCAAACAGTAAAGTTGAATCTTCTCCAACTGAAGCAGTTCCACTTATATTCATAATTCCATCAGTTCCAACATAGTATGCTGCTGACTTATCCCCTACTGATACATGACCTATTGATGTTCCAACAGCAAAATCTTCAGTATACATTCCTATTGATGTATCTCCTGTAAGATTTATTGTTCCAGCATTTGTAAGAGTAGTTCCTACTCCTGTTCCTACCATAGCCTTTGCATTTACTACGTTCCCATTGATAGTTCCAAGATTAGAGTTAATTATTGTTGCTCCACTATCTCCTTGCAGTCCACTTGTTCCAACAGTTATTGATGTATCATTAAGTAGATTTCCTGATGTTCCTGATACTATTACATTAGCAAAGTTAATGTTAAGAGGGGAACCTGATGTAAAATGAAGGTTTCCATTATCAAGATAAGCAAATACACCAGATGCTGTATTTGTTACTGTTCCTCCTGCCACATTAAGATTAGCTCCATTTTTAACATAAAATCCTATGTTATTTGTTCCTCCTATATCTACTTTTCCTCCAGAACCTAAAGTAAATGTGCTTCCCTGTTCCAGTAAAGCTCCTATACCTCTGTCTGCTGTACTTGCAGATGTAATACTAAGTTCTCCATTATATGTTATATCTGCTGCTACCCCTAAATTTTCAGCAAGGTATATACCTAATGCATCTTCTCCTGTTACATTTATTTTTGTTCCAAGAGTTCCTATTATAGATGAATCTACATACATTCCTATTGTTCTGTTTGCTGCAATAGAATCTCCTGTTACATTCATAGTTCCTGTATAACTTATGTCATTGTTTTTCAGATAGATTCCTATTCCTCCATCAATACCAAAGTTATATGTCGTATTTCCTGTTATATCTCCATTATTTACATAAACTCCTATTTTATTTCCAAGAATTGATGGAGTTCCTGTTATAGTTCCTATATCTGTCACTGTAGAAGCTGCTCCATCTAAATAGATCCCAATAGTATCATCTCCTGATAAAGTCAGTGTTCCCTGATTAGAAACTGTTGCTCCATTATCTCCATAGATTCCTATTCCATTATCATTAATAGTTTGAGCTGCTGTATTTGTAAGAGAAATTCCATCAGCAAATATACTTACAAGATTATCTCCTGTATGATTTACTGTTATATTATTTGTTACTGGATTTGTTCCTTCATAGTATATACCTACCCCTTTGGCAGTATTAGTATAGTTTACATTCAATGTTCCAGAAGAAAGTACCGAATCCTTAGAATACAAAGCTATTCCCTGATTTCCCATAGTTATATTTCCACTGTATCCTGATAAAGTTACTGTACTGTTTTCTGCATACAGTCCTGTTCCTCCTGCTCCAACAGAAATATTTCCACTTGTCAGTGTAGAACTTCCATTATCAAGAACTATTCCTATTGTTCCAGCACCAGTTTGAGATATGTTTGTTCCATTAAGATTAACTATTCCAGTATTTTTTCCAACTACTGATGTTATATTACTAGCAGTTCCTGTTATACTTCCACCATTAAGATTTACTGTTGAAGATGTTCCATCAGCAAGTATTCCTACTCCACTGTTAATAGTCATTGTTCCAGATGTATAGTTTATAGTTGAGGCATCTTTTCCATACAATCCAAGATAATGAGAACCAATAGTTCCTGTATTTTCTATTGTAGCTCCTTTGGCAAATGCTCCTATACTTCCTCCTGAAAGAGTAGAATTAAGAGTTCCAGCATTTGTAAAGGTTGCTCCATTTTCTGCATATATTCCAATTGAAGATGTGCCACTAGAATTTATTACTCCTCCTGCACTATTTGTAAATGAAGCCCCTGCCTTAGTTACAATAACCCCTACAGAATTATTTCCTGTTAAGGTTACAGTTCCTGTTGATGCAGAATCTCCTCCTTTAAAATACATTCCATATCCATCAGCAGCATTTATTGTTACATTTCCACTGTTTGCTACATCTGTATCTATAAAGTATGCTCCTATCCCCTTTGCATTTAAAGTCATATTTCCACTATTAGTAAATGGTGCCAGAGTTGACCCATACATTCCTATAAGTTCATTACTTCCTGATATAATTTCTATATCAGTTTTATTTTGTGTAGAACCTGTTCCATAATATATTCCAATTGGTCTGACAGGATCTGTTCCATTCAGTGCTGTAGCAGTACTAGTCAAATTCATTGTTCCACTGTCTGCAAAAGCACCTCCTTTATAGTAAGCTCCTATTCCCATCTTTCCACCTGTATCAGATGAAAGAGAAATATTCATAAGTCCACTTGTTTTTGAAGTATTATCTCCATCTATATATATTCCAACTGCATTAGGTGTTGCTGTTATAGTGCTTGCTGCTGTTGAAGATACTGTAATATTGTTTCCTGAGGCATAGATTCCCAATGGTATATCTCCATCAGCAAGACTTGAAGCTGTTACAGAAATAGTTCCTCCACTTAATTCAATCATTCCTGAATAACTTCCTGTTGTTTTAGCAGAAATTCCTATATTTGCTACTCCATTTACATTGACAGTTCCAGAGTTGCTAAATGTAAAGTTTCCATTATCTGTTACATTATGTACCCCTATATTTTCTGTTCCAGAAGCGTTATGTGTTACATTTATAGTTCCGCTGTTTTTAAGTACAGAATCTTTACTGTAGATTCCTATGTTATTTTCTCCTACAGTTATTATTCCATTTGTTTCATTTGCTATATTCTTAGCATTAGTCATGAATATTCCAAATCTTCTGTCTGAGATTGATGAAGAATCTCCTAAAAGAATATCTGATGTATTACTCAATTTTAAAGCAGTTCCTATTGTATCTTCTACATATATTCCTATTCCTGCTTTTCCTGCAACACTCATTGGAGATGCTCCATTAGTAACTTTTATTTCATTATTTCCTGCTATTGTGCTCTTTGCATATATTCCTATAGGATAAGTATTTGTTGAACTATCTCCATTACCTTGAATAACTATGTCTTTTCCTACTGCATCAACAGAAGCATCTTTTGCATATATTCCTATAGCTCCACTTACTGGAAGCACACTATTTCCAACTGTTATAAGTCCTGTATTTACTACATTTACTCCCTCTGAAATTATTCCATAAGAACCTGTAGATTCCACTGTTATATTTCCATTATTAGTGAGAGTTCCTGCTCCTGATCCATAAATCCCTACTATAGTTTCTGCTCCTCCAGTATTCAATACTTCCATATTCATATTACTACTAAAAGTATTTCCTGCGACTCCTTTAAAAGCTATTCCTATAGCTGTATTTCCTATTCCAGAAGTTCCTGCATAGTCCACTGTAAGTTTATCTGCTGCATTTATATGAGATATTATAGTATTTCCTTCTGATTGAAGGGCTACTCCTCCCTCTTGGATTTCTATTCCATAATTTCCATCCATTTTAACATCTGAACCTTGTGCATATATTCCAATACCACTTTTTCCCACTTTGATATCTCTTCCAGTTCCAGAATCTTTTAAAGTAAGAGTTCCCCCTGCTCCAGTTGTATTAGTACTTCTTATTACTATACCTTTTCCATTATCTCCCAATGTAATAGGAGCTTCATTATGTACAGTCATTTGAGTTTTAGCTGCACTATTATGATTATTTTCCATATAGATACCTATTCCATGAGTACCAGTTATATCAATAGTTCCTTTATTGATAACTTCTCCCCATAGTCCAGCTTTCCCTGCATTCTTTCCATAGGCATCTGGAGTTCCAGAAATGTTTGTGGCAAGTACAGCTATTCCTATTCCAGAATTTGTAGTATTTGAATTTGTAACTTCAATTGTTCCATTATTTATTATTTTACTTCCATTTACTCCATAAGCTCCAATTCCTTCTGAAACTTTAAGCTTTCCTGTAGCATCTATATCAGTATATCCATAGCTTGTATAAGTTGCTGTTGTTGAAGTCCCAGGAATATTACTGATATCAATAGTTCCTTTCACTTTATAACCAGATTCAGTATTCAATGCAGCTGTTGAATTTGACCCCAGCAACATACCATTTCCTTTAACAGAAGTTATTGTATGTCCTGATTCCAATGTAACTTCTTTTCTTTCCATAATTATGTCATTGAATCCATCTCCAGAAACTGCTCCATTTGATATATTATCTCTATCTACATTAGTTTGAATCGAGATTTTTCCACCATCCAAACTACTCTTATACCAATATGTTCCTGTGTTTATAGCTGCAACTTTAGGAATAGTTTTTAATCCATTTATATATGCTGTTGAACCATTCCATGTTACATCAATATTCCTAAATACTCCAAGATTTACTCCATTATCAGTCAAATTTACTGTTACATTTCCCATTCCTGTATATCTTCCTGTTTCTATTCCAGTTACCCCTGCTAAAGAATAGTCATTTGAATCTCCATAAAAAACCACACCTTTTTTTATATTTAAAGTTGTACTGTTTGTGAAGTTTATATTAGAAACCTGAGAACCTATTTTTTCAGAGAAAAAAGCAAGTTTATTTTCTACTCCATGCTCTATAGTTCCTCCACCAAAATTTATTTTTCCACCCTCTTTAGCAACCAAAGCTCCATTATCTCCACTGACAATATTACTTCCTGTACCAGCTATAGTAACTATTGCTTTATCTCCTCTGGCAAATGCTCCTAATCCTGCTACATCTACTTTTCCGTTAACTGTAACAGAAGTTTTTCCCAGTCCTTTTGAAGCTCCTTCTCCTGATATAGCCGCTGCTCCAATATTATTGTTTTTATCAGCTGATGTTGTTCCATTTGCTTTAGCTGTTATATTATTTACAATAATAGTTGTATCTGGTTGTCCATTGGCATTTCCTCCAGTAGAATTTACAATGCTTCCTGCTCCATAGTTATATACTCCATGTGCAAAAACACCTTTAGAACCAAATCCATTCATAGTTATATCTTTTCCTGTTATTTTAGCTCCATTTTTTGCAAATAAAGCAATTGAATTGTAGCTAGTCATCTCTATATTATTATTTACGTTAATGGTCGAATTAAAATCAGAAATATATTTTTTTCCTGTTGTACTTTCTCCTCTACCATAGGCTTCCTTATTGTATGTCCCTCCAGTTAATGCTTTTCTAGGATTATACCATACTCCTTCAGCATAAAACATTATACTTTCTGTTGCTCTATCAACACCAGTTCCAGCATTATCAGAAATAGTTGTTCCTGTATTTACATCTACTACACTTCCATTCATAGCAATCATTCCAATTCCTCTTTTGGAATATTTCCCTAATTCAATTTTGAAATTAGAAACTGCCAAATTTTTTATAGGATCAGCACTTAAATAAGGATACCCAATTTCTGTTCCATTTGCAATTCCAACAAGATTTGGAGTTGAAACTGTATTTACTGTAAATCCTAAAGTTGCTGGAAAATATTGTTGATAACCATTTAATACAGCATTCATTTCACTTCTTTGTCCAGATGATATATAAATGGCAACATTATCTTCACTTTTAGCTTTATCATTTCCAGAAATATTTCCAGTACCTATCTGAGAACTTCCACTGCCCCCATCTAAATTTGTTCCTAGCTTAGCATTTACCATTATATTTCCTTGAAATATTCCATTTGCACTAGGTCTGTCATTATTTCCAGCAAGATAATATCCTACATTTTTATCCCCCTGTAAATAAACATCTCCTAAATCTATAGAAGGAGCTAATGAAGTTCCTACCCATTTTGTTCTGTCAGGAACATACCCTGCTACCCATACTCCTACATTTCCACTACCTGTATAAGTAACATTTCCTCCTGTATTTTGTACTTTTATATTACCAAATACAGGGGCAAACATAAAGTATGCTTCTGAATTTTCGTTATATGCAGGTGTACTTTGTCCAGGCAGGGGAACCATATTTGAAGCACCATTCCATCTATGCATTTCAGCAGGTGCTATATAAAATATCGTATTTTTACTAGTACTTGAAGCCAGTTTAGTTCCTCCAAAATCAACTGCTGTAGTACTTGCAGCATTATCCACTAGACTTTTCCCCCAAACCGTACTTGTTCTGGCATCTGTTGAAGCCCAGTAGACATGAGTATTTGGAAATACCTGTGTTGTAAGAATACTATTTTCATTTCCTGTTATATTTATATCTACATCAGTAAATTTTACATTATATGGACTTGCTGTACTTAATTGTCCTATTATTGTTCTTCCTGCAAGTTCTAAATCTACTCTATTCATTACAATTCCACCAGTCTGTGCAAATACTGCTGTAGAATATGTTGGAGAGCCTCCTATTTTTATTGCCATATCCTGAACTGTTGGAGCTCCTTGAAATATCCATGATTGCTGATAACGTACAGAATTTGGGTTACTTGTTGTATTATTATTTGTAATTCCTGATGGTAAAGCTGACGGTAATGCACCATTATCAACAGCACTGTAGTATGTATTAGCTGTCATTCCTGGAATAGCTCCAAGACTTGTTTCTACTACTGGATATGGAATTCCTCCATATTGATTATTTGGCTTTCCTCCAGCTACAGTAACTGAAGATTTTATGTCTGTATAGCTATTTGTTACATTTCCAAATGAATCAGTATATGCTATTATTTTACTTGCACTTGTTTTTCCTGCTCCAGATATTATTCCTCCTACATTAAACATTGGCTGGCTATTTACTCCACGTAAAGCAGGTCTGGGAGTTCCTTGCTCCCATGCATAAATATTTCTATCCCAATTCATTCTTCCCTGAACAAAAGAAAAACCTCCCATCCAATCTCCTCTTCCACGAGTAAAAGCAGTAAATGTTGGAACTGGTGGTGCTGTTGGTGTAGTTACTACTGGATTTGGATCCTCTACTTTTGGAGGAAGATTTATAGGTATTGCTATACTTAAATTTGGAGTTGATAAAGTTGGTATATTTAACACTCCTGGCCCAGCTACATTTATTGCTCCTATGCTTACATTTATATTTGGTTCATTCACTGTTACTGTTATATCTCCAGGTGCTGTTGGCGCTGTTGGAAGTGTAACAGTAGGTGTTACCACTGTTGGTGTTGGTACATTTATTGTTCCTACATTTATTGAAGCTATTGCTGGTGATGTTACTGGTATCACTGTTGGAGCTGCTGGAACTGTAAAAGATACATTTGGCACTGTTGGCTCTATTACTACTGGTGCTTTTACCACAGGAAGTATAAACAGCTTAGCCTCTGCATCATATACATTTGTATTCAAATGATAATTACCATTCATGTTTATCCAACCACTTGATAAATAACCTCCATTTTTATTGTTATATGTATATTGAGACGCTCCCAAAAGTGTTCCTTTTTCCCCTGCTTCTGATGAATTTCCATGTACTTCATTGAATCTCTTTCTTAATTTATCCATAGGAGTATCATTTCTTACACTCCCTTTCCAATCTTTATCTACACTGTCAGCTTTTGTATATCCTCCAATAATTGTAAAGCCATATGCTGGTGCTGTTGGTTTAGAGTAAAAGTCTGCTTCTTTTAAAAGAACTCTTGAATCTAAATTTAAAGCTTTAAGTTTTCCTTGATTTTCTAATATTTTTTTCTGTATTTCTTCTTTTTCCAATTGTATTCTAGTTAAAAGATTATTCTTTGACTCTTGAATATCTTCTGCTGTTATTCCCTCTCCAAAAGATATTCCACCAGTTATCATAAAAGCTATCAGCAATGAAAATGAATAACTGACTTTTCTTTTTAAAAATCTTTTCAAAGACTTTTCAATATCTCCCTTTTTCATAAAATCTTTCCCCCTTTTATTAATTTCCCACTTTTACTTTCTGTTCCATCTTATCTAGTCTACTCAAGTATTCATTCAACTTTTCATTTTCAAGTAAAATATTTTCTATTTGATTATTATTTGAATTGAACTTGTCATACGTTTCATCAAATTTCTGACTTAAAAATACTCTGTTTTTATCTGCTTCTACTCCTAAAGCTTCTTCAAGTTTTATTATTTCCTCTTCTTCCATCTTCAGAAAAGCCATTCTTTCCTTTCCTATTTCAAAAGCTGTTCCTGCTGCTGCCATTCTAGCCTCTAGAGTATTTTCACTTCTGAATACTTTCTCTTCAAGAGATTCATTCATATCACGCCTAATATCTTCCAATATCTTCTTCCCTTTTTTCTCTTCCTCTTTTTCTGCTGCTATTCTGACTTTTTCAGCATCTTCAATAGCTTTTTGCTTTGCTTTTTCTTCATTTTGTATTTCTCTTCTTATCTGTTCAAGAACCTTTCTGCCTTCTTTTTCATTTATTTCCTGTGAATAAACTGTTATAACCAGACAAGACAAAAAGAAAAATATTCCTAGAATTTTTTTCATCTTTCCCTCCTTAACATTTAACGTATCCATATTAAAATAACAAACAAATATTCTAAAATTCAATTTTTTAGATATATACAATACTTTTCATTATATATATTTTAGTATACTTATATAGTAGTCATATTTTTATTATATCACGTAAAAACACTACGTACAAATAAAAAGCAAGTATAAAAATGTCTGTTTTTTAAAGCATCTTTTATTTTATAGTTTTATAGAATAAAATAATTCAAAGAAATTTTTAAAATTATATTTTTAATATAAAAAAAGTGGACACCCAACTCTACTTAAGTTGTTATTTGTCCACTTTTTATAATGTATTTATTTTTACTTACTTTAAACCTATACTCCTATTCCCATAGTCACTAAAAGAATTGTTATTATGCTTATACTTATAATTATTGATGCTGAACTTGCAAATCCTGCGATTCTAACATCACCATCACATTTCTCAGTAAATACTGCTGATAATGCTGATACTGGAGCAAAAACTGCTATTACCAACACTTGACGTATTTCCAGTGGAAAAGGCATAAATCTATAAAAAATAAATGCCAGTATACTGGAAGCTATATATCTTATTATTAGTATAAATCCAGCTTTTGAAAGATAATCATATCTGAATTTTATTTCAAACATCATTCCTATCATAAGCATAGAAGCAAATCCATTAGCAGCACCTATAACTGATGTTATAGAAATTATTGCTTTAGGTATATGAATATTTAATAAAGTTAGTACCAACATACCTGTATATGTTACAAAGGGAACCGAAGAAAAAAGTTTTTTTATAGATTGAACAAAAGAAGCCTTTTCCTTACTCCCTATCACTGCTGATGTTACTGCATAAGAACCTCCAGTACAACTTATAGAATTTCCAATATCAAACATACATACAGCTACTACCCCAAAAGCTCCAAGAAAATGCTCCTATATTATAACCTGATAAATTAAGCATATATAAAGCTCTCATCTTATCATCTTTTTTATTTGAAAGAAGATATCCTAAAAATATCATAATCATATTGCAACCAAGTCCCAGAAGCACAAGTATAAAAAGAGAATCATCTTTCTGAAAGCTTCCAAAACTATTAATTATAGCTGCTGGAAGAGTTATATTTATAACTATCTTTGTTACTATTCTGTAGTCATCTGGTGCAAAGAATTTTCTTTTTTTCAATACATATCCTATTATTATAATAAAGACAAAAGCTGATGCTTTCATCAAAACCTGTTCCATAAAGCTTCCCCCTGTTATCTTATTTTTTAATATTTGTTATTATATACCTTTTTTCGTCATTTAACTATATTTATTTACTTTCCTTCAAGTCTTTTTAAAAGTTTTGTTATTTGAGTGTTTGTAAAATTAACCTATCATAAAACAGCAAAAAATAAATTAGGTAAAAAATATCCTTGCATCTTATCTGAATAAATGGCTTAGAGTAATATCTCATATTCAGTAAATAAAAAAAGCCCCAATGGGCGAGGTGTGAAGTTATTTTCTATCTAACCATTTACAGATAATACTAGCTAGTACACCGTCAACAACCTGCAAGGCCAGTTCTTTTAGAGTACCTCCAGTTATAAAGATCTACTACCTGCAAGAAATACGACTAACTTGTAGGTATGAAAAAAGCTCCCACAAAGTGAGAGCTTATCTCATCGCATTTTATCCTTATAACTGAAACCCAATGGGTTGATGCTTATAATTTATTCTATCATTTCTTTAAAATTTTATAAAGTGCTTTAAAATCTTCTACTGTTTATAAATAAACTAAAGCTTATTCAATTTGTCATGCTCATTATAACAAAGATATAATTATTTTTAAACAACCTAAAAGATTATAAAACTACAAAGTAATTTTATGTGATGAGAGGTTCACTTGTAAAATAGCTAAAATCAGTATATACTTTTATAATAGAATAAATATATAGGAGGATCAAATTATGCCAGAATTGTTTTACCAAAAGCCAGAAATATATAGAATTTTTGTACCATTACCAGAAAATCCATTAAAAGCTTTAAATTCTTACTTGATAAAAACAGAAAACAGAAATCTGCTTATTGATACTGGTTTTAATCGCCCTGAATGTTATGAAGCACTTGCAACAAGCTTAAAAGACTTAAATGTTGATATGGAAAAAACAGACATTTTTTTGACTCACCTGCATTCTGATCATACTGGACTTGTAAATAAAATTGCTCATAAAAACAGCAAAATCTATATTGGAAAAATAGATTATGAATATATGTTTGAAAATATTGAAGGTTTTAACTGGAAAAGATCAGAAAAAAGATTTGCCGAAGAAGGATTTCCCTATGAAATCATAGAAAGATTACGAGGTACAAATCAGGCTAGAATTTTTGCTCCTGATAAAATGTTTGAACCTCACTTAATTGAAGATAATGATAAAATTTCTTTAGGTGAATTAGAATTCACAGTTATTTTTACTCCAGGGCATACACCTGGTCATACTTGCCTTTATTTAGAAAGAGAAAAACTTCTATTTTCTGGAGATCATATTCTTTTTGATATAACTCCCAATATAACTTCATGGTTAGGAATAAAAGATTCTCTGAGAGATTATCTTAATAGTTTAGAAAAAATAAAAAAACTTGAAATAAATAAAACTTTTCCTGGTCACAGAGCATATTCTGAAGATGTCTATAGTAGAATAGATGGAATAATAGAGCATCATAAATCTAGATTATTAGACACCCTTGAAGTAATTAAAGAAAATTCTAATAAATTAACAGCATATGAAATAGCA
>OGCU01000573.1_pt1 | contig 16122 bp, 15 predicted proteins | sample 1570251 | NCBI WGS metagenome assembly OGCU01 (sample SAMEA2582182, study PRJEB24529) | metagenome | biome: Human gut stool | place: China | collected 2011
TGGTGCAACAGTAGTAAAAAATCATAATATGAAACTTGAAACTCTCTATCAGCAAGTTATCAGAGCAATATTTCATGCAGAAACAGCTGGTGGCTGGCAATACTTTTTTTATTCTGAAGATAGAGAAAAAGAGTTTTTAGAATCAGTGAAAAATTTTTGGGAATTTAATGAAGAATTATCAGATTCAGAATTTTTTTCAAAATTAATGTCCCATAATGCAATAAGGGACTTGTTTGAGAGATTAGATCAATTTGATAATATGACAGGACTTCCTACTTATAATTCTTTTATAAAAAAAGCTCAAAAACATATAGAAGACAAAAATGATAAAAGAAAATTAGCAGTATTTTATGCTGATATTATTGGTTTTAAGTCATTGAATAGAATATATGGAGAAAAGGAAGGAAATCGTTTCTTAAAATCTTTTACTAATCTTATAAAAGCTAACGAATTTTATATAACAGCTTGCAGACCCTACGCTGATAATTTTATAGAATTATTTGCTATCCCTGAAGGAATTACTTTAGAGCAACTGTCTGAAAAATTTATAAGAGATTGCAATGTTTTTTTACAAAAAGAAGCTCACTTTCATTCTAAATGCAATCTTGGATTTATTTGTGGTATGTGCAGTATAGATGATAGAAATGAAAGTATATATTCATATATAAGTAAGGCTGATGATGTAAGAAAATCTTTAAAACCTTCCCTTGCTTCCAGATGTGGAGTTTTTGATGAGGAAAAGAAGGCTTCTTATTTAACTAAACAGGAAAGATTGAGAACTATAATGGCTGCTTTAGAAGCTGAAAGCTTTATCTTCTATCTACAACCTAAATATAATATTCTTACAAATAAAATTATTGGTGCTGAAGCTCTTGTTCGTATGAAACCTTCTGAAAATATTTCTACTTTAATGCCTGGGGATTTTATTCCTTTAATGGAAGAAACTGGAGATATTGTAAAATTAGATTTTACTATATATCAGCAAGTATGTGAATATATAAAAGATAGAAAAAAGAAAAACTTAACTTTGTTTCCTATATCAGTAAATGTTTCTAGAGAACATTTTAAAAATCCTCATTTTGTACAACAGTTTGATTACATAGTCAAAAGCAGCTGTATAGAATCAAAATATATTGAAATTGAAATAACCGAAAGTACCTTCAGCAATAATTTAAAAGATATCCTTAATGCAATCTATAATTTGAAAGCTCTCGGCTATAGTGTTCAAATGGACGATTTTGGCTCTGGTTATTCAAGCCTTAACTTATTAAAAGATATCCCTTTTGATTTAATCAAGCTGGATAAAGAGTTTTTAGGAAGAGGGAAAATATCAAAGAAAAATAAAGTACTTATAAAAGGAATTGTAGAACTTTGCAAAGAACTTAAAATTCCTCTACTTTGTGAAGGTGTAGAAACTATAGAACAGGTAGAGTTTCTTAAAAGTGTTGGGTGTCATATTGTTCAAGGATTCTATTTTGCCAAGCCTATGCTTATTAAGGAATTTGAAAAAATCTATGACAAATAACCCAAAATATAAAAGAGAGGTATTTATGAATAACTTTCATCAAATCCTCTCTTTTTATTTATAATTTTATTTCTTTAAGTATATCATATGCAAGTTGAGATTTTTCTTTTTCAGGCATCTCTTTTATGTCTTCTTGATTTTTTATTATAAGTATTTCATTAGTTTTTTTCTGCATATTAGTAGCATTATTAGCCACTATCATATCCAGATTCTTTCTTTTTAATTTGCCTAGAGCATTTTCTACAATATTTTCTGTTTCGCGTCACGCCCTGCATGATGGCACCGGCGACCGCAAAATTAATTTTTTCAGTTGAGTATACCTTAGGTTTGTAATCAGCAACTGCGGCACAAGCAATTGCTATATCTACTGTTTCAAACTCTTTTACAGCAGCTTCATACATCTCCTGAGCACTTCTTACTTTTATAAATTTTGTTAATCCTTCTGGAATATCAAGTTCTGTAGGTCCTGAAACAAGTATAACCTCTGCTCCCAGATTTCGTGCTGCTATTGCCAGAGAGTATCCCATTTGCCCACTTGATCTGTTGGAAATATATCTTACAGGATCTATTGCTTCTTCTGTTCTTCCAGCAGTAATAAGTATTTTCTTACCTGTTAAATATTTATCAACCTCTTTTTCCTCAAAATATTTCTCCAGTATACTTACTATTTCAACTTCACTCTTAAGCCTTCCTTTTGCATTGACATTACATGCTAAAAATCCTTCATCTGATTCAATGAAATTATAATTATATTTTTTTAATTTTTTTATATTTTCTATCAAAATTGGATTTTCATACATATTGACATTCATTGCCAAAGCAAAAAATACAGGACTTTTAGTTGCTGAAATTACAGTTGAAAGCATATCATCTGCTATCCCATTAGCTATTTTCCCTACTATGTTGTATGTTGCAGGTGCTACAAGCACTACATCTGCCCATTGAGCAAGAGAAATATGCTCCACTTCAAAATGAGGAGTTCTATCCCACATACTTACATATACCCTCTCTCTAGATAAAGTTTCCAGAGTAAGAGGAGTTATTATTTCAGTTGCATTTTTTGTCATTATAACTTTTACATTATAACCTTTCTTTTTTAAAAGAGAAACTATATTTGCCGATTTATAAGCAGCTATTCCGCCAGTAACTCCCAGCAATATATTTTTCATTATTATCCTCCAATTATTTCTCTATTCTTTTTTCAAGATAATATTCATCTCTTTTTTCTTTAAATTCTTTTATTTGCTCGGCACTAAATCCTGCATCTACTAAGCTATCGAAATCGTAATCTCTCATATCTTCCATAAATTCATAGCAACCTTCACTAAGTATATTAGCGAATTTTCTAGTTTTGCTATAAATCTTACTGATTTTTTCTCCTTTATTTAAAAGAGTAACTATTTCCCATTCAATATTTTTATTCAGATAATCTTGATATTTCTTTTTCCCTTCTTCTATTCCTTTCAAGTCTTCTGGCATAGCATCAAGCAAGTCAGAATTAATTTCTTGAAGATATGTAATTCCTTTTTCCTTTAATGCTGTATTTAGTTCTTGAAATTTGCTTGAAGAGAAAAACTTTTCAATTTCTACTTTGTAAGAATATCTTTCTTTAGTATTGTAAGGGATACAGTAAGAATCCAAAATATCTTTTAGTCTTTGAACTTCTTCTTTGTTCTCCTTAAGATTTTTTTCGAATACTTCTAACTGTCTTGGTGTAAACTTATTCAAAGATTCGATTTCATTGATTAAATTAGAAATTTCGTTTTCTTTAGAAGAAAGCGTTTCTTCCAGCTTTTCGATTTTTTTCAAATATTCCTCATCATTACTTTTTTTGAATATTGATAGCAGTCCCATAAATCCCTCCCAAGTACATTGATATTAATTAGATTATAAAGCATTTTTCCAATAACTACAACCATTTTTTTCTTTTAAAGTATGCAAGCATACCTAAAACTAAAATAAACATGACACATAAAATTACATAATACCCATCACGCCACTCTAATTCAGGCATATATTTAAAGTTCATACCATATAAGCTTGCTAAAAAACTTAATGGCATGAATATTGTAGATATAATAGCAAGTATTTTCATAACTTCGTTCATTCCATTACTGATAGTAGAATGATAAAGCTGGACAAGTTCGGTTACTCTACTGTTTAATATATCTAATGTATCACATACAATTATTCCATGATCATACAAATCTGTTAGATATATTTTTATGTCATCATTAAAATATTCTGTAAGTCCTTTTGACTGTAATTTCGCTATAAGCTCCCTAATCGGTGATATTGATCTTTTTAAAGTAGTTACTTTTTGTTTTAAATTCATTATAGATTGAAGGTCATCTTTGTCAGAATTGTCTATGACTTTAGCTTCTAAACGATCTATTTCTAATTCTACTTCATCTAATATAAGAAAATAATTGTCAACTATTGTATCTATTATTGTATATGCAAGGTATCCCACACTTTTCTTTCTCATTTTAGAATTATGTGATTCTATCCTAGCTCTTATGGTATCAAAAATATCCCCTGGACTTTCTTGGAATGTGAGAAGATAATCTTCTCCCAGTATGAAAGACACTTGTTCATAACCTATTTCTTTTGAAATAAGATTTAAATTCAGCATTTTCATTACTATAAACAGATAATCTTCACGTTCCTCCACCTTTGCTCTTTGAGTACTGTTAACAAGGTCTTCCAGTACTAAATTATCCAGATTATACATTTCTCCCACTTTTTTTATCAAGGGGATATTATGAATACCATCTATATTTACCCAAGTAACTCCTCTAAAGTTCTCATCAAAACCAAAATCATCATCTTCACTGTAATTTTCTTTTTTTATTATACTATCATTATATGAAAATACTTCAATAGATATTTTATGATCAGAATCCTCACCTGTATAGATTATACTCCCAGGAGGAAGTCCCACCTTCTTTTTTCTATTTGATGAATCTTTCATCTAATTCACCTCACTTCTCCTACATCATCTTTTTTCTGAAATAATCGTCTATTTCCTTTTCTCTTTCTTGAGAAAAACTTTTTATTTGTTTTTTTACTAGTTCTTCTATGTACACTATTTCCTTTTTATTTTCAGAATAATATACAGGAGTTTCTTTCAAAGGTGTTGAATAAAACTCAAAATTCTTTCCTTTTATCTTACCATTATATTTGAACCATTGCAAAAAAACTTCTGAATTCATATAGCCCAATATATAGAAAAGATTTATATCATCATTTTTCTTTGTTATAAAATATATATCTGCACTGCCATAAAATTCACCATCATTGTAAGAGAACTGATTAGTTTTACATCTTTGACGTACTAATATTTTTGGTTTGATAAATATTTCTCTTTCTCTTGCCCACTGAAGCTCCCACCAGTTAATACTTCCAGTTTTTACTTCTCTTCTTTTAGAAAGTCTGCTTTGATATTTTTTTAAATGTGTCATAACAGCTTCATCAGGAACAGTTTTCTCGTCCATATATAATATCCAGAAATTATTTTTCTTATTTGTATATTTTCCAATATCCTTATTTTTATAAAAAGGCTTCAAGTAATTTTTAAACTCTTCTTTATAGTCATCAAATATATATGCTTCATCTAGTCCAGAAACAATTCCTTGATTTATATTAACTAAATCCTTCAACTTGTAATTAGACTTCTCCAGTATTTTTTTATTAAATTTTAAGATTTCCTCATCTGCAAGGACTATTTTTCCATTTTCATCATAGAGCAATGTATTTTTTATTTCAAAATTTTTTTCAGGAATGCTTATTTTTACACTTTTATCATCACTCTTATCTTTTTCCCAAATAAATATGATATTATGCTGTCCTACTGCTTTGGTAAACACAGAATTGTCATAATTTTTAATTTCCAAAAAACTTCCATTTTCACACAATACCTGCCTGAGTTTTTTTCCACTGTCAGCTCTAAGCCAATAGTTAGTTGTTATATAGGCCATTATTCCTTTATCTTCTAGTATTTCTATTCCTTTTTCTATAAAAAAATAAAAATAATCCATTTTAGCTTCATAATATTTTTTACCAAATTCTGTTTCTCTTATTTTTTGAAATATGCTTTTATTATTCTTTTCTCCTAGATATGGTGGATTTCCTAAAAGTATATTAAATCGCATATTTTCAACTTCAAGTGAATTGCGACATAATATCTTTATCTCTCCAGTAAGTCCATACTTTTTTAACAGTTCTCTTCCTCTCACTATAGTTAGTTTTACTGCATCTTCATTTATATCAAATCCTGTTATCCAAGTATCAGAAAAAAAGTACTCTCCAGTTATCTCCTTAGAAAGCTCAAGAAGTTTTTCCAGAGCTGTTAATAAGAGATTCCCATTACCACAGGAAAGGTCTCCTAATTTTACAGCCTCTAACTTTTTCAAAGTTTTATCCTCTCCAAAATAACATTTGAATGTCTGCTCTATAATTTCTTTTGCTATTTTATGAGGGGTATAAATGCTATAATTATGCTCTTCTTTCATAAACTAAAACACTTCCATTTTATTTTTAATAAGAGATTTTGTCCAAAATACCATATATACTAATGAAAATACAGCCAGTTTAATTACAGTATTATGTATATAATAGCTTGCCCCTAAGGCAATTATTGTAGTTATCAGAACTTTTCCAAAAAATATCAATGATTTTTTCAATGGAAACTCCATATATTTTTTCCTAAATACATATACAAGAAGTAGAAAATTTACCCCTGAGGCTATGGAAGTCGAAAGTGCAAGCCCTCTGTATGCCATTGGCTTTATCAACACAAAATTAAGCACTATGTTTATAATAATGGAAACAATAGAAAACCTTACAGGATATGAACTGTTTTTTACACTGTAAAATGCTCTTGTCATTAGATAGATAGCTGTGTAAAAATATAGTCCCAATGAATAATATAAAAGAGCTTCTGATGTGACTTTTACAGCATCTTCTCCAAACTTTCCATAAGAAAGAGTCAGCCTAATTACATCTGTTGAATAAAATGTTAATACTGCTATTGATGGTATAATAAGAAAAAGAAGTATATTTAAACCTTTTACAATATTATTTTCTGCTGTTTTCATATCATTTTTTGCTACTGCTTTTGATAATACAGGAAATATCACTGTAGATATAGACACTCCAAACACTCCCACTGGAAGCAGGTACAATCTTGTTGCATTTTCTAAAGCAGTAACTCCTCCCTCCTGAAGGTATGAAGCAAATACTTGATCCACTATTGTATTTACTTGTCTGGCAACTATTCCTACCAACATAGGACACATAAGTATAAATATTTTTTTCAAGTATGGATCTTTCCAATTTATTTTAAAAGAATATCCTCTTACTATTTTAAAAAATGATGGAAGAACTATTAAAAATTGAAGTGCTCCTCCTAAAACCACACCATATGCTAAAGCTGATATTCCAAAAGTTTTACTAAATCCCATTGATGCAAAAATTATAGCAAGATTGAAAAATATCGAAGTTGAGGCTGGTATAGCAAACTGTTTGAAATTATTAAGCATAGCACATATCATTCCAGAAAGGCTTATAAATATAAAATATACTGACATTATTTTCAAAAGTTTAGATGCCAATATCTTTGTTTCTACTGGGAATCCATTTACTATAAGATTTATTATATCCTGAGAAAATATTATCATTAAAAGTGTTACAATAGTACTGAAAACAAAGATAAGATTCAATATAGAATATATAAATTCTTTTCCTCTCTCTTCTCCCTCTATTTCTATTTTTTCATTGTACAATGGGATAAATGAGCTTCCTAATGCTCCCTCTCCCAGCAACTGTCTAAAAAAATTGCTTATTTTAAAAGCACTAAAGTATGCATCTGTTGCTCCTGAAGCACCAAAATAGTAAGCTATTATAGTAGCTCTCACCAATCCCAGTACTCTGCTTACCATTGTTATAACCATTACTAGAAGTCCACTTCTGAACATAAAAAAACTCCTCTATTTTTATTATATATAATTATTATTTTCATTCTTTTTAATTTGTTTGTAATTCATGCTTATTCCTCATAACCATATCTCCATCTATGAGTATAAGTCCATCTTTATATAATTCAAGTATTGCAAGAAATATGTATACTAGGTGCATTCTATTTTCTGCTTCTCCAAAAAGTGAGTCAAAAGTTCTATTTTGTGAAAAGGTTTTTAAGTATAATTTATCCATTTCATCTTTCAAAGTATACTGCTTATCTAAATGAAGTTCCATATATTCATCATCTTCATTCTTTTTAAGGTACTTTACATATGAGCTGTACAAATCTCCAGCTTTCAATTTTGAAAGATCATATTCCTTAGCTACTTTCTTAATTATCTTTCTTCCTTCTCCTCTTGAATAAGAGATATTATATTCGTTTTCCATATCTGCAATTTTTATAGCTATTTCTTTAAAAAGCTTATAATCTTCTAATCTTCTTTTCAATTCCTTCTCTTTATTCTGTTCATCATTAATAGTGAGAAGGGTAGAAGCTTTTATTTCTAAAAGTTCAGAAGCTACAACAAGAAATTCCACTTTTATATGAAAATTCTCATCTTTTGCCTGTTCCAGTACAGAAAGATACTCATCTATTATTTGAGATATTTTTATTTCAGATATTTTTAATTTTTTTTTCTCTATAAGATGAAGAAGAAGGTCCAAAGGCCCTTCAAAATTATCTATCTTTAGAACTATATCCATTTTTCCTCACTTTTACAAAATTCTGCCAATTTTTTACATCATTTCCTATTACTTTCTTCAATTCATCTATGGAACTAAATTTTTTCTCATCTCTCATAAACTTCATTATTTCTACATATATTTTTTTTCCATAAATATCTCCATCAAAATCAAGTATATGGACCTCAACACTTCTCTCTCCTGGTTTCAAAGTAGGATTGACTCCTATATTAACTACCCCATACCTTTCAATATCCTCTCCCTCTATTTTTACCATAGCACCATATATTCCAAAGGGAGGATACAACCTGTTTGATAATTTTATATTAGCAGTGGGAAAACCAAGCTGTCTTGCAATTTTTTTTCCATGAATTACCTCACCAATTATAAGAAACTGATGTCCAAGATATTTATTTACCTTTTCAAATTCTCCGTGTTGAATGCTTTTTCTTATCAAAGTAGAACTAATAATCTGTTTATCAAGTATTACAGCAGGTATCTCATTGACTTTAATTTCCATACTTTTCCCAATTTCTATAAGATCTTTAGTTTTTGCTTTTCCTCCTTCTCCAAAGGAAAAATTAAATCCTACAAATATTTCTTTAGTATCTACATCTTTTTTTAATATTTCTACAAATTCTATAGCTGTCAAATCAGCAAATTTTTTGTTGAAAGGCTGAAGGATAAGGTAATCTATCCCCATATTTTCTAAAATATATATTTTTTCTTCTAAAGTATTGATACATTTAGGTGTTTTTGAAGCATCTATTATTTCCATAGGGTGATTGGCAAAAGTAAATACAACAGATACTCCTTTATTTTCTTTTGCTTTCTCCACAGCTGCCTCTATCAACTGCTGATGTCCATAATGTATTCCATCAAATGTTCCAATAGCAACATAGCTATTATGAAACTGTTCCTTTGTATCAAAAATATCGTTGATTATCTTCATATTGATTATTCCCCTATTCTCTTTCTTCCTCTAAAAGATTGTTGTAAATTTCTTCAATTCTTCTGAATCTGTTTCTCACTCCTGATTTTGATATACCAATCATTTCAGCTATTTCTTGAAGAGAACTTTCAGGATTTTGTAATCTTAAAAATGCTACTTCTTCTAACACAGGACTCAAGGTATTCAGACCAAGTACTTTTCCTATATAATTTATCATTTTTATTTGATTATTACCAGTATTTAATGTTTTTGTTTCATTAGCAACTTCCCAGTTCATCTCTCTAATAGTTTTATTTTTTAAATCTTTTATCATAGTGGTTTCTTCATATTTGAAAAAAGCTTGTATAGTTCCTATCATTACCATTATATCCATTATATCTTCAGAATTTCTAAGGTACACTAAAGGTTTATTTCTCTTTTTAGTTTTAAATACCTTTTTCCCTTTTTCCTGAAGCAGCTCATAAAGTTTATCTGCTGCTTCTTCATTATCAATAAAAAAATCCAAAGCATATTCTTTTATGGGATCTTTTATATATCCACATGCCAAAAAAACCCCTTTTATAAATCCTTTAAGTATATCTTCACTGGCTGATAGAACTCCTTGAGCTATATTTATTTTATTTACAAAATCTCTATATCCTCTCTGTTTCTGTACAGTTATTACATATACATTATGTTCTCCGAGCCTTCGACTTGTAAGATATTTTATTCCAATAGTTAGCTCTGTTGTTTCTTTGAGTATTTTGTACACTCTTTTAGCTAATGGAAGATTTTCAAGTTTAAGTTCTATTTTATCTTTTCCCAATGCATTCTTACTGAGCAGGATTGCAGATAGTTCAGCTGTTTTTTCTATTTCACTAATCATCTCGTTTGCCAGTATTTCCTGCTTCACTTTAAAGGTATAGGACATTTCTGCTCTCCCCCCTTACTGAATTTGACTATTTTGTTTCTGCCCAATTTTTACCAATATTAGTATTTATATCAAGAACTACATCATCAAATTTAACAGAATTTCTCATTATATTCTCTATTGTTGTTCTATACTCTTCTACCTTTTCCTCTTTTATTTCAAATATGAGTTCATCATGTACCTGCAATAAAAGAGATATATCCTCTTTATTTTCTATAACTTTAAATATTTCTATCATGACTTTTTTCAATATCTCTGCAGCAGTTCCTTGAATTACACTATTTACAGCCATTCTTTCAGCTTGATTTTTTATATTTTTATTTTTAGAAAGAATTCCTTCTATTATTCTTCTTCTACCAAAATATGTTTCTGTATACCCATTTTTTTCAGCATAAGCAATTATTGATTTTTCAAAATCCTTTACTTTAGGATATTGTTCAAAATATCTATTAATATAATCAGTAGCTTCTTTTTGAGTAATTCCTAATTCTTTAGATAATCCAAATGCTGTCTTTCCATATATTATACTAAAGTTTATCGTTTTAGCAATTATTCTCTGCTCACGACTTACTTCCTCTCCATCTTCAAGTTCAAATATTTTTTTTGCTGTTACTCTATGAAGGTCTTCATTATTTTTATAAGCTGCTATAAGGTTTTCATCTTTTGACAACTCAGCTAAAACTCTAAGTTCTATCTGAGAGTAATCTATTCCCATAAGAACGTTCCCATTATCAGCTATAAATCCCTGTCTTATTTTCATTCCTTCATCTGTTTTTACAGGAATATTTTGAAGGTTAGGATTAGATGATGAAAGTCTTCCAGTAGTAGTTCCTATCTGATTGAATGTAGTATGAAGCCTGTCCCTGCTGTCTGCCAGCTTAGGAAGAGCATCTACATATGTATTTTTTAATTTTGCATATTTTCTATATTCAAGTATATATGAAGCTATTTCCACTCCATCATTTTTCAATTTTTCCAATACTTCTTCATCTGTAGAAAGTCCTGTTTTAGTCTTCTTTACAGGGTCTAAATTCAGCTTAAAAAATAATACTTCTGCTAATTGTTTGGGCGAATTTAAATTAAATTCTTCTCCAGCTATTTCAAATATTTTCTTTTGAAGATTATTCAACAATATCTCTAATTCTTTTTCATACTTAGCAAAATATACAGGGTCTATTTTTATTCCCTTTCTTTCCATTGCAGAAAGTACTTTTATAAGAGGCATTTCTGTTTCTTTAAGTACTTCAAGAAGATTTTTCCCTTTAATCTCTTCCATTGCTATACCATAAGTTTCCATTATCCCCTTGCTTCTTTCTACAAGAAATTTTCCATATTCCTCAGTAGAAAGATTACCTGGAGCTTCTTTTCCAAACTTTTCTGAATATGGGGCTATATCTATTCCAGATAATTGTTCAAGAGGTATTTCTACCCCTTCTTTAGTCTGCGAAGAAATAAGATGATAAGCAATCATCAAATCCATATCCATATTTTTTATTTTTATACCTTCATTTAGTAATGGCTTAAAATTATATGTTATAAATATAGAATCAGAATTTCTAAAAAACTCTTTCACTTTATCTAAATCAAGATTTTTATGAAATAAAGGTGTATGTCCTAAAGGAATATAAAAATCATCTTTTAAAGAACTCACAGCAAATCCTGTTCCAGAATAAAAGAAAGCTAACCTTTTCTCTCCTGCTAATTTATCACTGAATTGTTTAAATTTTTCTTCATCATCTACCACAGTAAAATTTCTCTGTTTTGCTACTGGTTCTACAGATTCATTTTCTTGTACAGAAGGAGTTGAAAATAATCCCATTTGAAGACTTGTAGGTTCAGGTGCTTTTTCTTCAACTGAAAGCGCTGGAGATTCTAATCCCATCTTCTTTACCAATACCCTAAACTCAAGAGTCTTGAATAAATCTAAAAGTTTTTTATTATCTATGGAATATTTCAAATCATCTATTTTACATTCTAATGGAATATCTTTTTCTATAGTAGCAAGTTTTCTACTTATAAAAGCTATTTCTTTATCTTCTTTCATATTTATTATAAGAGATTTTCCTATTCCTGGTATTTCAGTTAATTTATCTATATTTTCATAAACGCCTTCTAAATTTCCATATTTCTCAAGCATAGGAACAGCTTTTTTTGGTCCTATCTTTCTAACTCCTGGTATTCCATCACTTGAATCTCCAATCAACCCAAAAAAATCTGGAATCATTTTAGAGGTTACTCCTAAATATTCTACAACATCTTCATCTGTTTCCAGTATTTTGAATTTATCTCCCCCTTCTCCTTTTCCAAGAAGAGCTATTTTAACATTTTTATCAAGTATCTGTGCTAAATCTTTATCTCCTGTGACTACTATTACTTCTATTCCTTCATTTGATAATTTTTGAGAAAGTGTCCCCATTACATCATCAGCTTCATATCCATCTATTTTAAATCTGTTTATATTAAACCCATCTAATACTTCTTCTATTCTTGGTATTTGCAAAAGTAGATCTTCAGGAACGGCATCTCTTTGGGCTTTATATTCACTATATATTTCGCTTCTTTTTAATGAAGCTCTCTTTACATCAAAAGCTGCTCCTATATAATCAGGGGAGAACTCTTTTATAATACTTAAAAGTGTATTAGTAAAGCCATATACTGCCCCAGTAGGTTCATTTTTAGTTCTAAAATTCATATTCGCAAAATATGCTCTATACATTATCGCACTTACATCTAAAAGTACAGCTTTCTTCATTTTTTCTCCTCCATAGCTCTAATTATTTTCTATTTCATATTATATCATAAATCTATGCAAAGTCTTCTATAAAATTTTTCTGCCTTTCACATTTTAAAAATTTTATAATAAATTTTTGGAACAAATTATTTTTTGCTAATTAAAAATAATTTGTAAATTTTCTAATAAATATAAAAAGAGTTATTTATGTATGCTAATGGTTTTTCAGTTAATAATTTTTAACTATAAAAAAACAGGGTTCTTTATAAATCCCTGTTTTTTATCTTTTTCTTAATTATTTAGTCAGCTTTTTTTCATCATTAATTCTTAAAGAAAGATTGCTTCCAGTTCTAAATCTAACTGTTTTTCTTGGTTTTGAATATTGTATTTTCTTAGTATTTATATTCATAATTCTTCTAGCTGGAACTACTTTCTTTTCAAATACTCCCCACCCTCTAAAACTTACTGATTCATTTTCTTTCAATGCTTCAAACAAAGTATCCCAAAACATATTAACTTTTTCCTTTGCTTCATTAAAACTTTTTAATCCTCTCTTTTTCTGGTATAAACTTAAAAATTCTCTTTCTGTCATTATGCCCACTCCTTTTGTAATTAAAATTATTTAAACAGATTTATCTGCTCTCTATCAAAATCTTTCTCTAGCTTTTACACTTTAAGTATTCATAAAAAAAAGAAATTTCCTTTTATTTTTTTATTCTAACCCTTAATAAAATGGTCATTTAATAAGTTTTTTATCTCTAGAACTAAAAATTAAAAAAACTTATTGAAATATCAAATTGTTTTTAAAGCATATTTCTGATATAATTATATTGTTATAGCTAAAAACATTAGGAGGTTATTAAATGAACTTAGTCGTTTTAACAGGAAGATTAACTAGAGATCCTGAATTAAAATTCGGACAAAGTGGAAAAGCTTATTCTAGATTTTCACTTGCAGTAGATAGACCATTCCAAAAAGGTGAAGCTGATTTTATCAATTGTGTAGCTTTTGGAAAAACTGCTGAACTTATAGGGGAATATTTGAGAAAAGGAAGAAAAGTTGGAGTTACTGGAAGACTTCAAATGAATAGATATGAAGCTAATGGAGAAAAGAGAACAAGTTATGATGTACTTGTTGAAAATATTGAATTTTTAGAATCTAAAAGTTCTGGAGATTCTGCTGGTTATGAACCTCATGATTATACAGCTGCTGCTCCTACATCAGCTCCTAAACCATCTGTTAAAGAGTCTGAAGAAGCTCCATTTGATGATGATGACGAATTCCCATTCTAATTTCATATAAAATATTAAAAGCTGTAAAAAATATTTTTTGCAGCTTTTTTAGTAATTAAAAAAATTTAAGCACCTGCAATACAGGTGCTTAAATTATAAGAGTTTGTTAATATTATGTAATTCTTATTTTAGTAAGAATTTTTGTATTTCTGTTTTAGGAAATCTGAATACTGGTTTTCCTTCAGAATGTGGTGTTAATTCATAAGTTTCAAATAAGAAACATATATCATCTAATTCAAAATACATAGAGGCATTTCTAATATTTACTTCAGGCTCATCAAAAAATATTGTCACTTTATCTCCATTTGAATTTAAAACAATTCTATCACTATTACCTTGAACGACAGCATTCACTTGTTCATTTAAGTATGCTTCCCCATCTTTTGTAAAAACATCATCAAAAGTAATAAGTTTTCCATCTTTATTTCTTATATTAATACTTTGAGATGTTCCATATCCATTTGCATCACCTTTTGAAATTCCATATGAGCTCATCAATATAGAAGTTATTCCAAAAGAATTATCAAAAGTTTCAAACCCCTCTTCATAAAATTCTGGTGTATCATTTTCACCTTTTTCTATTGAAGTTGCAAAAGATTCTGCACCAGTTGCCAATTCCTTATTTAATTCTTCGATATTTTTATTTCCAGAACCTTTTATTTGAGGAACTGTAATATTATATGAAAAAGTATCGCTTTTCTTTTCAAAAGAAAGTTTATCTACTGTTATATCTTTTGCACCTCCACAAGCAGTAAACAATACAACTAGCATTGAAAAAAATATTTTTTATAAAAAAAACTTTAAATACTATAGTTATTAAAAATTTCCTTTAAAATTAAAATTTTACTATACACTAAATAATGTTTTTATAAACTTTAAAATATTATCAAGAAAATTAAAAAGCAATTTTTTATGAAGCTTCCATAAAAAAAACAGATTCATTATTAGTGAATCTGTTTTAATAATCCTTAATTAATATTAATGTTTGCAGTTATGCTCTTCATGGTGGTCATGGTGATGATGAGCACAAGCTGCTCCATCTGAAACTAAATTTCCTTCAAGATATACTTTTAAAATATCTTCAATTTTTCCACTTGCACCAAGTATAATTTCTATCTTATTTGCTCTAAGTATATCCATTGCCTTTTGTCCCATTCCTCCAGTAATAACAACATTTACTTTTTGTTCAGCCATAAATTTAGGAAATGCTCCAGGTGTATGTTCTGGTGCAGTTACAATTTCTTTATTTACAACTTTTCTATTTTCAATAGTATATACAGCAAATTTTTCACAATGTCCAAAATGTCCTTCCAATACTACTCCATCATTTGTTGAAAACCCTACTCTTAAAACTTCATTACTCATTCTCATCATCTCCATTTTTTATTTTCTCACCACTATAGTTTGAATATGTATTTTTTAACTTTATTGCTTTTGAATGTAAAAGTCCATCTAGTATTTTTTTTCTTCCAGAAGTTAATAATCTTTGTATAGTGCCTCTTGATACATTCATTATTTCTCCTGCTTCAATCTGACTTTTATTTTCATAATCTGATAATCTTACTGCTTCTAATTCATCTAGTTCCATTTCTATTATTTCTAATTCTGACATGGGTATTCCTGCAGGTTTAAATATAATCTCATCTTCCAATACTCTACAACATCTTCTCTTTTTACCTCTAGGCATACAACCTCCTTTTCGTGCATATGCACAATATAATTATATTCCCATCTTTTATCTATGTCAATAGTTTTTTTACATTTAATTTTTTATAAGTGCATTTTATTCCCACTACAAAATAACATTAAAAAAATATATACATCTATATAAAATTGTTTAAAAATAGAATTATTAATACTTTTATTCTACTTTATCTTCTTTTTTAAAATTTTTAATTATTTTATTTATTGACTTTTACTACTTTATGATGTATAAATGTAGTAAACACTACTAAAATTTTTATTACACCAATAACAAAATAAACAAAAGGAGAGATATTATGTCAGAAA
>OGCU01000584.1_pt1 | contig 15901 bp, 17 predicted proteins | sample 1570251 | NCBI WGS metagenome assembly OGCU01 (sample SAMEA2582182, study PRJEB24529) | metagenome | biome: Human gut stool | place: China | collected 2011
TCGAGCGCATCGGCCTGCGGTATGTCAACGCCGTCTCCCGCCAGCGTTTGGGCCTGGAGGGGGAACTCTGGGACGATCTGATCCGCAGCCAGTATATCGGCATACTCGGCGAGCCTGACGTGGAGGAGAGCGAGATCGCCAAGTGTTCCCTGGACGTGGAGACTCCCCTGGTGGGGGACTACCGGATGAAGCTCCACGCCGGTCCCGGCCTCATCGGCGGCGGCAAGACCGACCAGGCAGGCACCACCGCGGCATCCAAGGCAGAGAACGCCCAGGGCGGCCAGAGCGGGACGGCTGAGGGCGCTGAGGCAGCGGACGGTGAAAAGACCGTATATCCCGCGGGAACCCTGGTGGTGTATGCCATGGGAAACCCGCAGTACAGGCAGCAGTGGTTTGAGACATGGCTGGAGGACCACAAGGATATTGCGCCGGACGTGAAGATTGAGTTTGTCCAGACAGAGGGAACCGCGGACATCCGCGAGAAGATTACCATGACAGCATTGTCGGGAGCCACCGAGGACCTTCCCGACGCAGCTATGCTGGACCCTGTAACCATCATGGATTTGGCAGGTGCAGGCCTCTTAAAGGATGAGACGGAATATCTGACTCCTCTACTGGATAAGATGGTAGACGGAGCCGCCACAGACGCCACCATCGGCGGACGCATTTACGCGCTGCCGGATTCCGTAAGGCCCCAGGTGCTGTTTTACAACCAGGAGATTTTTGACAAGTACGGCGTGGACGCGGAGCAGATGAAGACCATGGAAGGCTACATAGAGGCAGGACGCCAGCTAAAGGAAAAGAGTAACGGGGAAGTTTACCTTTCCTACATTGATCCAACCAGCAAGACCTGGAGATACTGGGGCCGCAGAGGACTTATGCCGTCGGCAGGCGCTAAAATCTGGGATGAGAGCGGCGAAGTTGTAATCGGAAGCGACGAAGGGACGCAGAAGGCATTGGGCGCCCTGGACACCATGAATTCCGAGGGATTGCTGTTAAAGACAACCATCATGGAACCGGCTCTCTACGACGCCATCAACAAACAGCAGGTAGCCACGTTCTGCATCGGCGCTTTCTGGGATGAGTTCATGAGAAAGAACTGCGAAGCCACCAAGGGACAGTGGAGAGTCATGTCCGCTCCTGAGTTTGAAGGCGTTGGCAAGGCAGGCGCTCCTGTATCCCAGTACATGGCCATCATCGAGAAGGGCGACAATCCTTACTCAGAGCTGTTCCGCCAGATGTGGTATGATTTCACCTTTGACACACAGGCAAAGGAAGTATGGGTGAATTCCATGGAAGAACAGAACGCGCCATATTCCAACCCTGTATCCAGGGAAATTCTGGAAGACCCGTTCTGGAAAGAGCCATCTGACTTCTACGGCGGCCAGTCCTTCCGCGAGATGGAGGGCAAGTGCCTGGAGAACGGCGCGGCAAACCTGGTGGTGACACCTCAGGATGCGGAGGCAGATGAAATCATTTCTGCCGAGCTGGAGAAGTACGTGGCAGGCAACCAGTCCATGAGCGACGCCATCGCCAACATGGATAAGAACTTAAAAGCTAAGATCGGCAAGGCTGAAATCAGCCAGTAATGCATGAAAAGGCTCCCGCCCCGAGGAGGGAGCCTTTTATAAACCTTAAGGAGGAGGCAGCGAATGTTAAAAGCACTGAAAAAATACAGGGCTCCCTATTTGTTTATCATGCCCTTTTTTATCCTGTTTCTTGTATTTCAGCTGGTGCCCACCATATGGACGTTCTACATCAGCCTGACAAACTGGAAGGGAATCGGGACTCCGGATTTCTGCGGGTTTGACAACTACAGGAAAATGCTGATTGACGATATGTTCTGGGAATCCCTGGGCAACACAGTGGTCTACTGGCTCACCGGACTGGTATTCATTATCTGCTGTGCCCTGCTCATCGCGTCCCTATTAAACAGCAGATACTTAAAGAGTAATTCCGCCAGGGCATTTTTCAAAACGGCTACCTTCCTTCCGAATATATGTGCAGCCATTGCCATGGGTCTTATTTTCCGAATGCTGTTTGATGAAAACGTGGGCCTGGTCAATGAGCTGGTGACAATGCTCGGGGGCAGCAGGCTCCCCTGGCTTACCAGCACCACATTTTCAAAGATACCGGTCATTATCCTGAATGTCTGGAGATATACCCCATGGTTTACCATGATTCTCTTATCAGGACTGCTTAACATATCCAAGGATTACTATGAGGCAGCCACGGTGGACGGGGCCAACGGGTGGCAGCAGTTCTGGTTTATAACCCTGCCGTCCTTAAAGAACATCCTGTTTTTCTGTTCCGTCACACTGACAGTGGATATGTGGAAGCTGTTCAATGAATCCTATATTCTTCCGGGGCCGGGAACCTCCAACTCATCCCTGTTCCAGTACATGTACGAGTCAGGCTTTAATGTATTCAACATGGGTTATGCATCGGCAATCGGCGTTATCCTGATTCTTATTCTGATTGTCATATCCATCATCCAGTTTGTGGTAAGACACAAGCAGGGCGAAATATAGAAGGAGGGAATGAAATGAACAGAAAGAAAAATACGTCTGCTGTCCTGGTTTACGGCGTACTTGTATTTATCACCATTATCTGCCTGTTTCCCATTGTGTGGATGTGCCTGATTTCCATAAAGAGCGCCAGTGAGAGCATTACGGGATTCAATTCCCTGATGGTTTCAAATCCCACCATGGCAAACTTTAAGCGCCTGTTTGAAATGATTCCTGTTGGACAGAATGCCTTTAACAGCGTGTTCACCACCATCATGGGAACCATTACCTCCCTGTTTTTCTGTGCCCTGGCAGGCTTTGCCTTTGCAAAGTACAGGTTTCCGGGCAGGAAATTCCTTTTTTACTTTGTCATTGCCACCATGCTGGTGCCGCCGGAGGTGGGAAGCGTGCCTTTGTTCATCATCATGAAGAAGGTGGGACTGATTAACAGCCTCTGGTCTTTGGTAATCCCCAGGATTGCCACTGCGGTGGGTATCTTTTACATGAACCAGTACATAACAGATGTGCCGGATGAACTGGTGGAGGCGGCCAGGATTGACGGATGTTCTGACTTCGGCATCTTCACCAGAATCATTCTCCCGGTTATCAAGCCGGCCATGGCCTCATGGGGAGCCATCACCCTGATTGCCAGATGGAACGATTTCTTCTGGCCTCTGCTGTACTTAAGGAAGCAGGCAAAGTACACGCTGATGGTGACGATTTCACTGCTGCCGGTCAGCGAGGGGTTATCCACCCCGTGGCCCGTTATACTGGCGGGCACCACCCTGGTTATCATACCTATCATCATCCTGTACCTGATTCTGGAGAAGTTCCAGAAGGCGGGTATGATGGAGGGCGCTGTTAAGGGATGACCTGGTGCGTATAAAAGCACATTGACAATCCAATGTTTTTTGCCTATGATTATGGCATAAGCAAAGACAGGAAAAGCAACAGCATTTTCAGGAATATTGCATAGGCAGTAAGCCTGGACGGACAGCGGTTCGCTGCCCGGAGCCGGCATGGGTTCCAGGAGGGAAGAGATATGACCCGGAAGGATTTGTGGAAATATTGCGGGGTGGAGCAGTGCAGGGAGATGATGGGGCAGGATAGTTGTCTTTAGACGCTGTCAGGTTAAGAAATTATTTTGTCAAATCCTTTTTTTCCTTTTTCTTTACTGTCCCTGATACATTCGTCCAGCAAAAGGGTTGAGTAGCCATGTCCCTTAAATTGTCCGGATACCCACAGACAGTGAGGATCGGATTCATACTTAAGCAGTATGATTCCGATCACCTTTATTTTTATTACCGTGAAAGGGTCTTACACCCCCTGTATAACCGGCTGTATCTGCCTGCCCTCCAGGGCCTCCTTCAGGGTGTTCTCTATGAGCCCGGTACGGGCAATCATGGAGGTGGGCTTTTTCACCGGGTCGTCCTGGCCAAAGGGGACAAAGTAGATGTTCTTCATGTTGAACAGCAGGCCGATGTTCTTAAGGTTGATGCCCAGGGCATCGTTGGTGGATACGGAAATCACCAGGGGCCTGCCGTTTCGCAGATGTGCTTTCGCGGCCATGAGGACCGGGGTGTCCGTTATTCCGTTGGCCAGTTTTGCCAGGGTGTTGCCGGTGCAGGGGGCGATGAGTAGGACATCCAGGTACCCCTTTGGACCAATGGGTTCGGCCTCCTCGATTTTTAGTATGGGCTTCATTTCCGTGATGGATGTTATCCGGTCCATAAACTCGCCGGTATCCCCAAAACGGGAGTCCGTGGACTGGACGCTCCCTGAGAATATGGGGTGCAGGACGGCTCCTGTCTCCTTCAGATGTCTGATTTCCTGTTCTATCTTTGCAAAGGTGCAAAAAGACCCGGTGACGGCCAGGCCTACATGTTTTCCTTTTAATTCCATATTGTTCTCCTTATTTCTTACTGAGTCTGTGAATCCCGGATATGCTCCATGACGGCCTCATAAAGAATGATGGCAGAGGAATGGGGGGAGTAACGGCCGGGAAGTCCGGGGCATAATCTGGCCCGTATATTCCGGCGTTTAAGGGCCTGGAAGTCCACCCCTCCCGGAGCGGAGGCAATGTCGATGACAGCCGCATTTTCCTGAAGCTGTTTTACCAGGGCACCATCCAGTACCAGGGACGGTATGGTGTTGAATATAAAGTCAAACTCTCCTATGACGGATTCCAGTTCCTTTAACAGGCAGGTATCGTATCCCAGACAATGGGCCTGGACCAGCCGGGAGGCATCGCGGCCTGCCACGGTTACGCCGGCACCCATGCCCTTCAGCCGATCGGCCAGAATGGAGGAGCATCTGCCGTATCCGGTTACCAGGCAGCGGCTTCTGTAAAGGTTCACCGGACTTAAGGCTATGGCCTCTGCCACGGCGCCCTCTGCGGTTGCCACGGCATTCCTCCATGCCACCTCCTCCATCCGCATGAAATCATGGCAGGGAATGGAAAGGGAATCACAGCGCTCCCTGACAGAGGAAGGGATATTACCTCCAAAAAGTATATGGGTGTTTTTCAGGCAGTCTGCGAGGGCTTGTATTTCCAGGCCGGGCAGGCTGTTTTCTGAGGAGATGGTTTTACCGTCCTTTGTAAAAGGAACGGGGCAGAGGATGATATGGGAATCTTCCATGGCTTCTCTGAGAGAGAAGGGGGAAGAGGGTCTGTCATAGTAAAAGAGGGTCCTGGCTCCGGACTGACTTAGAAGCCGGTTCAGGCAAATATGCCTGGAATCTCCGCCCAGTATGAGGAATTGATGCATGGATACGCTCCTTATGAGATTGGTTTCATATTGTCACTATATGACAGAAGGAAATAATTGGTACCATAAAGATGAGTTTGTCATATTTTCATAGTATAATGATTGAATCGGGGGACTTATGTTTATGAGACACAGTATTTTTGAGGGCAGCGCTACGGCAGTGGTGACGCCCATGAACGGATATGGAAATCTTGATTTTGACGCCTTTGGAAGGCTTTTGGAATGGATGATAAGGGAAGGGACGGACGCTGTGGTGGTGAACGGTACCACCGGGGAGTCGGCCACTTTGGACGACAAGGAAAAAATGGCTGTCATCCGCTATGCCGTAAGGCAGGTGGACGGCAGGATTCCTGTTATCGCGGGTACGGGGAGCAACTGTACGGAGCATGCGGTGGAGCTGTCCAGAAAGGCCCAGGAGCTGGGGGCAGATGCCCTGCTGCAGGTGACGCCTTATTACAATAAGGCATCCCAGGATGGGCTGGTGCGCCATTTTACCCAGGTGGCGGACCATGTAAGCATACCCATCCTTTTATACAATGTGCCAAGCCGTACCGGGGTGACCATCCAGCCGGAAACCTACAAGATTCTGTCGGAGCATCCCAATATACGGGGGACAAAGGAGGCCAGCGGCAGCCTGTCCCTGATTGCCAAAACAGCGGCTTTGTGCGGGGAGGGATTTGATATCTATTCCGGCAATGATGACCAGACCGTCCCCATCATGTCCCTGGGCGGCAAGGGGGTGGTGTCGGTGCTGGCAAATATCATGCCCAGGGAGACACATCAGATGTGCCGTCTGTACCTGGACGGAGATGTGAAGGAGAGCAGGCGGATGCAGCTTAAGCTTCTGGAAATCATGGAAGCCCTGTTCTGGGATGTAAACCCCATACCGGTGAAAGCAGCTCTTTGCATGATGGGAGTCTGCGGGGATGATCTGCGCCTTCCGCTGACGCCCATGGAGCCGGAGCAGAGGGAGAGACTGGCAGAGGTCATGAAACGGCAGGGAATCAGTCTGAAAAAAGAATTGCATAATCAGACAAATCTGCTATAATAAAGGGAGTGAAAGAATAGCAGTTTGGAGCTTTATGCACAGAGAATCAAAAGCCGGCAGCAACCATTGCTTCAGGGTGTTTCTGAAAATGTCAGATGCCTTTTAATAATGGTTTGCCCGGCTTTTATCTTTGAGGACGTTATTCTTTGAAAAATATAACCAATCAGAAAAAGGGGGGCATATCATTGGACCAGAATCAGCTTCACTATGGGATATCACTGAAATTATATTTTGAAAATAAGGCATTCGGACCCGGCATGTCAACACTGCTGAGGGGAGTGGAATCCACCGGTTCCCTTCAGGGGGCGGCTCAGACCATGAACATGGCTTACAGCAAAGCGTGGAAGATGTTAAAGGAGTCGGAAAAGGCATGGGGGTTCATGCTGACGGAGCGGGAGACTGGAGGAAGGGACGGTGGCGGTTCAACCCTTACGCCTCAGGCTGTCCGGCTGTTGGAGGCATATGACGCCTTCATGGCAGAGACAAGGCAGGAACTGGACCGGTTATTTGAAAAACATTTTTCCCGGGAATGGGTGGAAGAGCTGAAGCAATCTGCTGAGCTGGCAAAAGAATAATATAAGATGGAAGGAAATGGATGTAAAATGACGGAACGTACAAAACAACTGGTAATTGTAAGAGGCGGCGGTGATATTGCTACCGGTACCATCCATAAGCTTTGCCGCTGCGGATACCCGGTGCTGGTGCTGGAGTCGGGGTATCCCTCGGCAATCCGCAGATGTGTGGCCTTTTCCGAAGCAGTATATGACGGTACGTCCGAGGTGGAGGGAATCACCTGCATCAAGGCTTCCGGTTACGATGAAGCCTGCACCATCATGGAACAGGGAGCAGTGCCCGTCATGATTGACGAGAACTGCGGGGTGCTGGAAAAAGTGCGGCCCTGGGCGCTGGTGGATGCCATCCTGGCAAAGAAAAACCTGGGTACCACAAGAGATATGGCGGATAAGACCATTGGACTGGGGCCGGGCTTCACAGCCGGACAGGATGTGGACCTTGTGATAGAGACCATGAGAGGCCACAATCTGGGGCGCATCATTGGAAACGGAAGCGCAGCCCCCAATACCGGAGTTCCCGGAGTTATCGGCGGCTATGGGGCTGAGAGGGTCATTCATTCACCGGCCAAGGGGATTTTCTTTGGCAAGGCCCTGATTGGGGATATGGTGGAACAGGGCCAGGCCATTGGCGTCATTGTGACCGGACAGGGCGAGGTCACGGTGGAAGCTTCCCTTACAGGGCTATTGAGGGGAATCATAAAAGACGGGTATCCGGTAGTGAAGGGATTTAAGATTGCTGATATAGACCCCAGAAAAAGTGAATATGAAAACTGCTTCACCATATCGGACAAGGCCAGATGCATCGCGGGCTCCGTGGTGGAGGGCCTACAGATGCTGGAGGTGAAGCAGGGGTATTGATTGGAAAGCCTATACGGCACAGACCGCGCATTTTTCTTCCAGGATTTCTGTGAGGGCTGTGCCGCTGCTGGTATGGCAGCGGACAATCTCCGTGCCGCTTCCCACCTCGTCCAGGGCGCAGCGTATCATTTTGTGGGACACTGTGTTGGTAAACAGGACCAGCAGGTCAGGACTGCCAATCTGTTTATCCAGGCTTGCGCTCATTTGGGTAAATACTTTTGCCTTACACTTGTAATTCCTGCAAATCTTTTTATATTGGCTTACCATGCGGTCATGGCCTCCGATAATGACAACGCTCATGTAAAATCCTCCTTTTGTGGTGTCTATTTGGTTAGTTGCAACTAACTGTGTAATGACATAATACAATAATTTTGTAAAATTGTCCAGCCCTTTACATGAGAAAGTTTATCATATTTCCGGGGCCGATTTTGTGTTGTTTTGGCATCAGGGCTCTTCACAGGAATTTTTGCCGGCTGCCGGCATTTTACAAATGGGGAAAGGTGTGATATACTATACAGATACCCCGTTAACACTTGAACAGTATCTGTTCGGAAAGGTGGGAATTTGTTTAAAAAAGGAGAATACATTCTCTATGGAACCGTAGGCGTATGCCAGGTGGAAGGCATATTGAAACCTGACTTCTCTAATAATGACAAGGTATATTACAGCCTTGTGCCAAAGTTTGACCAGGATACAACCATCTATATACCGGTAGACAGCCCAAAGGTAAAGATGAGGGAAATCATGACCAGACAGGAAGCAGAGCAGTTTATACTGGCCCTGCCGTCTGTTGCGTGCAAGCGGTATGCAAACGACAAGGAAAGACCCCAGGTATACAGGCAGGTTCTCGAGTCCGGCGATTGTGTTGAACTGGCATCCATGATTAAGGAGATATCAGAGATGGAGCAGCACCGCAGAGGAAAGGGAAAGCCCCTGTCCATCCGCGAGCGGGATGGCGTCAAGAGCGCCCGGAAGCTGCTGTTTGGTGAGCTGGCCACTGCCCTGGATATCTGTCCGGAGGAGATTCCGGATTATATTACCAGCCAGATTGGGGAATCGTGATATATCTGTGAAACATTTAACTATTTTAATTTAGTCTGAACTGTGGTAAAATCTTGAGTTGAAAGAATCAGATTCTTAACTTGGGAAAGGCGGCAGGAGAGATGGAAAAGAGTATGGGTACCCGTGGACAGATGTCGGAGGCTGTGTCAACGGGTATTTTTTTGACTTTGTCCGGAGGCTTTCAGGATGCTTATACGTATTACTGCAGGGGAAATGTGTTTGCCAACGCACAGACAGGCAATATCGTGCTCATGGGGAGCCATTTGGCTGCCAGGGAGTGGAACGTGGCCCTGCGGTATCTGGCTCCTGTCCTGGCCTTTGCAGGCGGAGTGTACATGGCGGAGCATGTGAAACGGCTTCACCGGCAGGACAGGAGATTTCATTGGAGGCAGCTGATTGTGGCCATTGAAATCATCCTTCTTTTTGTGGTGGGATTTCTGCCCCAGGATATGAATATGGCGGCCAATATCATTGTTTCATTCGTATGCGCCCTTCAGGTCAATGCCTTCAGGAAAATCAAGGGAAGCCCCTACGCCACCACCATGTGCATCGGAAATCTGCGCAGCGCCACAGAAAACCTGTACTGGTACCGCCACACGGGCCAAAAGGACCATCGCGATAAATGTATCCGCTATTACGGAGTTATCGGCATATTTGCGGTGGGAGCCGTCATGGGCAGTGTGCTTACGGCCCATCTCAGGGAGCGCACCATATGGGTCAGCTGCGGGCTGCTGCTGGTCAGCTTCCTGATCATGTTTGTAAAAGAAGATATAGAAGGCGGGCATGTGTAAAAGCTGCCTCCCAAAGAAATGTAGATATATGGAAAAAACGGCTGAAGGTACCGGCTGTGATTCGGCGGCTTTCCCATTGACAAGCGCGTTCTTATGAAGGAAAACCCGGAGCGTTCCATGATATTCTGCGGCATGATTCACGGTGAGATGGAGCAGAAGGAACGGCTTAAAAATGTGGACGCATTCAGGCGGGTAGGGTTCCGGTACCTGATTGCCGCGGATGTGGCTGCCCGGGGAATTGATTTTGAGGACGTCAGCCTGGTGGTGAACTACAATTTCCCCATGGGAAGGGAGGCTTATGTGCACCGGATTGGTCGGACCGGGAGAAATGGCAAAAATCATAACAGTGAAAGAGGCGGCAGAGCTGGTACAGGACGGCGCGGTTATCGGTTCGGCGGTCCAGGGAATGACAGGCTGGCCGGAGGAAATAGGGCTTGCCATTGAGAACAGATTTATGGAAACAGGACACCCGTCGGGCATCACCCATATCCACGGGGCGGGTCAGGGGGATTTCGGCCGTATGTCTGAGGACGGCAAAACCTGCCGGGGAGAGTGTGCGCTGGCCCACGACGGACTGCTTTCATGCAGCATACACGGCCATGCGGGATGTTCCTTTAAGGTGACAAAGCAAATCGTGGACAACAAGATTCTGGCCTACAACATTCCACTGGGAGTGGTGGGGCAGATTTGGAGGGAGATGGGGCGCGGATTCCCGGGCCTTCTGACAAAGGTGGGACTGGGCACGTTCATGGACCCCAGATACGACGGGGCCATGGTCAACGAAAAGACAAAGAAGGAAGGGAAAGGGCCATTGAAAATCTTAAGACAGCGGGGGCCTCTCCGGTTATCATTGTGGCCGGATATAAAGCGGACCAGCTGATGGATTATCTGCGGCCCCTGGATATCATGTTTGTCCGCAATGAAAATTATGCCTCCGGCCAGATGTTTGATTCGGTCAAACTGGGGATATCCAGGGCTGCCGAGCTGTGCGGCCGAATCCTCATCACGCCTGCGGACGTCCCGCTGATTGAGCAGGCCGCCTTTAAACAGGTGATGGAATGCCCGGGCGCCCTGGTGCGCCCGGTCTGCGGCGGCCGTCCGGGCCATCCGGTCCGGGCGGATTCACGGCTGGTGCCGGAGATCTGCGCCTACAGGGGCGGGGGAGGGCTCAAGGGAGCCATGGAGCGCCTGGGGGTGCCGATTACGGAACTGGAGGTGGAGGATCCGGGAATTTATCTGGATGCGGATACGCCTCAGGATTATATGAGTCTCAGATACTGGAATGATTACAGTCAGATACAGAAACAAAGCCCTAAAATGATACATTTCCGTATTTCAATAGGAATGACCTCATAGGGGTGTGGAAATGGTCAGGTGTGCCGCAGAGATGGAACGCCCGGCCATTTTCGCCTTAAAAGACTATGAAAACCCATATAAATTCCAGTTTTGCAGTGTATCTATCTTTACAAAATCGAACGCTGGTGCTATTCTATATGTAATGCGTTATTTGAAAAAATAAATAACGGGCGGAGGTTAAATAGAATGAAACTGATTCAGACAGTGGATGCGGAGGGCACCGTACTGTGCCATGATATCACACAGATTATTAAGGGCGTGACAAAGGATGCGGTATTCCGTAAGGGCCATGTGGTCACCAGGGAAGACATACCGGTCCTCTTAAGTGTGGGAAAGGACCAGCTCTATGTATGGGAGAAGGAGGATGGAATGCTTCATGAGAATGATGCGGCGGAGATTCTCTGTGACATGTGCAAAGGGCAGAATATGGAGCGTTCCCAGGCAAAGGAAGGAAAGATTGAGCTGACGGCAGCATGTGACGGCCTTCTGAAGGTGGATAACCGGGGGCTTAAGGCGGTAAACGGATTCGGACAGATGATGATAGCCACCCGTCACGGCAATTTTGCAGTGAAGAAGGGGGATAAGCTGGCAGGGACCAGAATCATCCCTCTTGTGTTTGAGGAAGAAAAGATGGAGGCGGCAAAAAGGGCGGCCGCAGAGGCAACAGGGGGATGTCCCATCCTGGAGCTGAAACCATTTTTACATAAAAAGGCAGGTATCGTTACAACGGGCAACGAGGTGTTTTACGGCCGTATCCAGGATACCTTCACCCCTGTGATCCGGGGAAAGCTTTCGGAGTTTGACACAGAGGTCATTGACCATGTGACGTGGAACGATGACGATACCAAGGTGACGGCCAGCATCCTGGACATGATACAAAAGGGCGCGGACGTGGTTGTCTGTACGGGCGGCATGAGCGTGGACCCGGACGACAAGACGCCGCTTGCCATCCGGAACACAGGAGCGGACATCGTATCATACGGAGCGCCGGTGCTTCCGGGAGCCATGTTCCTGCTGGCCTATTACCAGGTCAGGGATGGGGAAAATCCCCGTACGGTTGCCATCATGGGACTTCCGGGGTGCGTCATGTATGCCAAGCGTACCATATTTGATCTGGTCCTGCCGAGAATCATGGCGGATGACCAGGTGACGGCGGATGATCTGGCCGCGTTGGGCCAGGGCGGGCTTTGCCTTAACTGTCCGGAATGCACCTTCCCCAACTGCGGGTTCGGCAAGGGGATGTAACAAACCGTTTGAAAGGAAACAGACATGGAATTTACACATTTTGACGACCAGGGCAACGCCCTGATGGTGGATGTAGGGGATAAGGCTGAGACAAAGCGGGAGGCAGTGGCCAGAGGAAGCATCTTTATGAGCCCTCAGTGCCTGGAAAAGGTGGCGCAGGGGACCATGGCAAAGGGAGATGTGCTGGGGGTTGCCAGAGTGGCAGGCATCATGGGGGCCAAAAGAACCTCGGAGCTCATTCCTCTGTGCCATATACTGAATCTCACCAAGCTTACCGTGGATTTCACCATAAAGAAGGAGAGCAATGAGATTGAGGCGGTCTGCACGGCCAGGACCACGGGAAAGACCGGCGTGGAGATGGAGGCGCTGACAGGAGTGTCCGTGGCGCTGCTGACAGTCTACGATATGTGCAAGGCCGTGGATAAGTCCATGGAAATCGGAGACATTTACCTGGAACATAAAAGCGGAGGCAAGAGCGGGGAATTCCATAACCCCAGATGTGCCCGGAACAGGGGATGAGCAATATGAAGGATGCATTGGGTAGAACCATTGACTATATGAGGATATCCATCACGGACCGGTGCAACCTGCGGTGCAGGTACTGCATGCCCTATGGGGTGGAGTGCGTTCCCAGATGGGATATCCTGTCTCTGGAGGAGATCCGGGCCGTGGGAATCTGCGCTGCCAGCCTTGGCATACGCCATATCAAGGTGACAGGGGGCGAACCCCTGGTGCGCAGGGACTGCTGCCAGCTGGTAAAGCAGCTTAAGAGCACACCGGGCATTGAGAAGGTAACCATAACCACCAACGGCGTACTGCTGGAGCGGTATCTGGACGATTTGACGGAGGCCGGGATAGACGGCATCAACATTAGTCTTGACACCCTGGACAGGGATCTGTATCAGAGGATAACGGGAACCGACGCACTGGGTACTGTGACGGAAGCCGTCAGGCGGGCCTGCGCCATGCCGTTATCTGTTAAAATCAATGCAGTGTCCATTGATTTCAGCCAGATGGATGAAGAACACCGGGAAGCCGGACAGGATGGCTGGCGGCAGATGGCGGAGCTGGCAAGGGAATATCCGGTGGATGTGCGGTTTATTGAGATGATGCCCATTGGTTACGGCAGGAATTTTAAGACCATCAACCACCAGGAGCTGCTGGAGGAGATGATGAAGGCATACCCCTGTATGGAGGAGGATGACCGGGTTCATGGCTTCGGACCGGCTGTCTACTACAGGATACCGGGATTTAAGGGCAGTATCGGACTGATCAGCGCTATCCACGGAAAATTCTGCGGCGACTGCAACCGGGTGCGCCTTACCTCCCAGGGCTATCTGAAGCCCTGTCTGTGCTATGACAGCGGTATCGACCTCAAAGCTGTCTTACGCGGCGGTTCCGGAGACAGTTTGACAGCGGCTCTGACACGTGCCGTCAAAAGCAAACCGCAAGGCCATTGTTTCTCTCATATCGGGGAAATAACGGAAAATAAGACGATGAATCGAATCGGTGGGTGATAATATGGGAAAGATAGAAGCTATTTGTATAAGCAGAAAACGAGGCGTGCAGAAGGAGCCGATAAAAGAAGCCAATCTTCTTGTCCATTGGGGAATTGAAGGTGATGCACACGGTGGTAAGTGGCATCGTCAGGTGAGTCTTCTTTCTGCCGATAAGATAAATGCGTTTAGAGAAAAAGGAGCTCATGTTGATTTCGGAGCCTTCGGCGAAAACCTGGTTGTTTCGGGATTTGATTTTGCTACCTTGCCGGTAGGGACCTTGTTGCGCTCCGGGGACGTACTCTTGGAAATGACGCAAATCGGCAAGGAATGCCATACTCATTGTGCCATTTATCATTCCGTCGGTGACTGTATTATGCCGCGAGAAGGCGTATTTGCACGTGTTCTTGAGGGCGGAATGCTGCACTGCGGTGATGAATTGGTCATTGAAGAGCGTAAAGGCCCGCGTCCCTATCAAGCGGCCGTTATCACCTTGTCCGATAAGGGCAGTCGCGGGGAACGCATAGACGAAAGCGGCCCGCTTATTGTAAAAAGATTGGAAAAGGAAGGTTTCGAAGTTATGGAGACCTTGCTTTTACCCGATAATGAAGAAAAACTGAAGAAAGAATTAATTCGCCTAGCCGATCAACGACAAGCAGATCTTATTTTGACAACAGGCGGTACGGGGTTCGCGCCGACTGATGTGACTCCCGAGGCAACTCTGGCCGTGGCGGATCGTATGGTTCCGGGAATTGCCGAAGCCATGCGAGCCGAATCGATGAAGTTTACGAAACGGGCCATGTATTCAAGGGCTACGAGTGTTCTTCGTAAGGGTACATTGATCGTAAACTTGCCGGGAAGTCCCAAGGCTTGCGATGAATGTTTGGACGTATTTTTAAGCACTGTCGCTCATCCGTTGGATTTATTGCGCTACGGGGCGTCTGACTGTGCCAGAAAATAATTTTGCCGGAGGTTTTAAATATGAATACCTGGAAAAAAGCGGTAGGCTTAGCTGTTATGGCGGCCTTGGCAGTGGGGCTTATCGGTTGCGGCGGACAGCCGGAAGGTTCTAAATCGACAGGAGGGAAAGAAAAAGTGCATTTAACAGTATTTGCTGCGGCAAGTATGACGGAAACGTTGAATCAGCTTAAAACAGAGTATGAAAAGCAGCATCCCGATGTAGAAATTACATTTAACTATGATTCTTCGGGTACATTGAAAAAACAAATCCAAAACGGGGCGGAGTGTGATCTCTTCATATCGGCAGCTCAAAAGCAGATGAATCAGTTGGATGTCTCGAAAGATGAAAAGGCTAACCCGGACAAATTGGATTTTATAGATCCGGCGACACGCATTAACTTGTTGGAAAATAAGGTTGTATTGGTTATTCCTGAAGGAAATCCCAAGCAAATCCAAAACTTTAACGATATGGCGGCCAAGTTGAAAGACGGTTCCGTTCGTCTGGTTATGGGGAACAGTGACGTGCCGGTCGGCCAGTATACGGAAAAAATCCTGAAATTCTACAACTTGGATGAAAAAGCGATTGCATCTGCCGGTAACATTACATACGGCTCCAATGTAAAAGAAGTTACGACACAGGTCTTGGAAGGAAGTGCCGATTGCGGCGTTGTCTATGCTACTGACGCTTTCAGTGCGAAGTTGAAACCTGTTGACCAGGCGACCAAGGAAATGTGCGGTCAGGTTATTTATCCGGCAGCCGTATTGAAGAATTCGAAACAGCAAGATGCAGCTAAAGATTTCTTGAAATTCTTACAAAGTGATGAAGCTATGAAGGTATTTGAAAGCGTAGGCTTCAGCCGCGTATAAGGAGTTCATTACACATGGATTGGTATCCTCTTTGGAACAGCTTGCGCATAGCGGCCATCTCTTGTGTCATCGTCTTTTTTCTCGGTATTTTTGCGGCCTATAAAATTGCCGCTTTACCGAAGTTGGCTAAGGGAATTTTAGATGTATTGCTTACCCTGCCTCTCGTCTTGCCGCCAACGGTGTGCGGCTGGATTTTACTTCTCATTTTCGGTCTCACACATCCCCTGGGTATTTACCTGAAACAGGTAGGCATTCAGTTTGTTATGACTTGGTATGGTGGCGTCATCGCTTCGGCAGTCGTGGCCTTTCCGCTCATGTATCGAACCGCTCGCGGAGCCTTTGAGAGCTTTAATGAAAACTTGGCTTGGAGT
>OGCU01000603.1_pt1 | contig 15636 bp, 11 predicted proteins | sample 1570251 | NCBI WGS metagenome assembly OGCU01 (sample SAMEA2582182, study PRJEB24529) | metagenome | biome: Human gut stool | place: China | collected 2011
TGTTGTACAGTTGGATGCACTTGAATTAAATTCATTTGTACAACTTGGGCACCTAATTCTTCAGCTAACTTAATGCCATCTCCAGTAGCTCCGGGATGGTTAGTTGTCTTGTAGCTAGCTAAATCTGGACGATATTTCTTGATAATATCTTGAGCAGCACCAAAACCACCTGTAGCTAATAATACTGTTTTGGCATTAATTACTTTTTCACCTTCGCTAGTTTTTACAGTCACACCATTTACTCGACCATTTTCTTTATTAACTTTTGTAACAGTTACATTATTGAAAACTGGTAAATTTTCATCTTGAGCAATCTTTAATAGGTTCTTTATCAAGAAAGCCCCAATTGGTGCCATGCTAGATGGGCGATGAGTTCTCATTTTACTCATACCACCAGTGAAAGTTAGTTCGTCTAATTCAATTCCATGATCTTTTAGCCAGTCGATTGCAAGAGCTGAATGACTAGTGAAATATTTTAATAATTCTGGATCATTTAACTTTCCACCACCTTTATAAGTTTCCTTATAAAAGTCATCCATATTATCAACAATTCCGTGATGCAATTGAATGTTAGTTTCAGCAGCATTCATTCCTGAAGAAGCACGATTAGTATTACCACCGAATTTTTCCATTTTTTCTAAAACAACTGGCTTCAAACCTGATTCATGTGCTTGAATAGCTGCTGTTAAGCCTGTACTACCAGAACCTACGATCACAACATCATAACTACTTTGTAATTTTGAAATATCCCATGGTTCAAAAATAAATTTTTCAGCCATTATATATCCTCCTAAAAGTTTATCGATCGATATTTGTCATCTTCAATGGATCTACCCATTCATCAAATTGTTCAGGAGTTACCTTACCTGATGCAATTGCAGCTTCACGCAAAGTTGTTCCTTCTTTATCTGCCTTTTGAGCAATCTTAGCACTGTCATGGTATCCAATATGTGGAGATAGAGCTGTAACTGTCATCAAGGAATTATCTACTAATTCTTTCATGCGATCTTTGTTAACAGTTAAGCCACTAATCATCTTATCTGCGAATCCTCTCATTGTTCCTGCTAATAAGTCAGCTGATTCCAAGAAAGCTTCAATTAATACTGGCTTGTAAACATTCATTTCAAAATTACCTTGAGAAGAAGCCATACCAACTACAACATCATTACCTGTAACACGAACTGCAGCCATAGTAATTGCTTCTGCTTGAGTTGGGTTTACTTTACCAGGCATAATGGAAGATCCTGGTTCATTTGCTGGGATATTCAATTCATCATATCCTGCACGTGGACCTGAAGCTAAGAAACGTACATCATTAGCAATCTTCATCAAGTCGTCTGCTAAAGTCTTCATTGCTCCATGAACTACATTTAAGTTAGAGTGATGAGATAATCCATAGAATTTATTACTTTTAGCTGTAAATTCATGTCCGTATACTTTACCAACTTTTTCAGCAATTACATCAGCAAATCCAGGAGCAGCATTCAAACCAGTTCCTACTGCAGTACCACCCATTGCTAATTCTAAAAGTGTACCGTCTAATTGTTTTAAGTATTCAAGATCATGTTCTAGAGCTGATACCCAGCCAGATACTTCTTGACCAAAAGTTAATGGTGTAGCATCTTGTAAATGAGTACGTCCAATCTTAACTACTCTCCAATATTTTTCTTGTTTTTTCTTTAATTCATCAATCAAATGTTGTGCAGATTCTTCCAACTTAGCTACTGCATCTGCAGCTACAATATTCATTGCTGTTGGGAAAATATCATTAGAACTTTGACCTTTATTAACATCATCGTTAGGTAAAATTTCAAGTTCAGGATTTAATTTTGCAGCTTGATGAGCTACTACTTCATTACAGTTCATATTTGTTTGAGTACCAGAACCTGTTTGATAAACTTTTAATGGAAAATCTTTACGAAGATCTTCATCACTTAAAGCAAGTAAAGTATCGATACTTTCAACAATTAACTTTCCCTTTGCTTCACTAATCTGGTTTAATTCCATATTTGATTGTGCAGCTGCCTTTTTAATTTGAAGTAAAGCACGAATTATTTCAATTGGCATAAAGCGTCCTGTTGGAAAATTGTTACGACTACGTTCTGTTTGTGGTCCCCAGAGTGCAGTCTTAGGAATCTTTACTTCTCCTAATGTATCTTCTTCAATGCGAAATTCTGACATAATTAATCCACTCCTTAAGTAAATATTAAGAAATCACTTTCAATGTTAATGATACAATTCACATATTCATATAGTCAAATATTATATAATCTATAAAATATTTTTATATGTAGCTCAAAAACACTTATAAATAAAGCATTTATAATTTGAGGAGTTAATTATGAATATTCGTTTTTACAAAAAATAATTTGTTCTATTTTGCACAAATTAATAAATTTTCTTAAAATAATCTTTAACCACTTTATCATTATTTTGTGCTATACTTTTTGTAAATGATAGTAAAGGAGACATTTTATGCGTTTTGTTTTAAGAGGAATTTGGTTAGTACTTGCAATTTTCTTTTTTGTCTTAGGATTAGTCGGTCTAGCTTTACCAGTAATCCCTCAAGTACCATTCTTTCTTTTATCAATTTACTTTACGTCTAAGTTTTCTCCTAGATTCCATAACTGGATTTCAAACAATAGATTGTACAAGAAGTATTTATTGCCATTAAAGAATGCTATTAAGAGTGAAAAAGAAGTTGTCAAAGATAAATCTAAACAAGTTTGGTATAAAGTATTAATGACCAAACTAGGATTTATTCGTTAAAAAAAAGAGATCTACTTTAATCTTACGAGCGATTAAAGTAGATCTCTTTTTATTTATTAATCTTTTAATACATCATTTAATGCTTCTGTCATTGTTGGATGAGTGTAAATTTGATCTCTTAACATTGTATATGGTAATTTAGCTTTCATCGCCAACGCAATTAAATTAATTACTTCATATGATTCTTCACCGTAAATTGTCGCACCTAAAATTTCTTCTGTATCTGGATCTACTAAGATTTTATACATTCCACGAGTATTTCCTATTACTTTAGCCTTTGGAATGGAAGTAGCTGCCAATTTAAATAGCTTATACTCAATTTCCTTATTTTTAGCTTCCACTTCATTTAAACCTACTCTGGATAATGCTGGTGTAATAAAAACGCTATAAGGTACTAAATTTCTATCACTAACTTTTCTTTTACCTTTTCCATATAGTTGGTCAAAAATGATTCTAAAATCATCTAGAGAAATATAAGTAAATTGAGGTCCACCTTTAACATCGCCAATTGCCCATACATTTTCTGCAGTTGTTCTTAAATAATCATCAACTTTAATTGCTCCACGTTCATCTAGTTCAATATCAGTATTTTCTAATCCTAGACCTTCAGTTACTGGCTTTCTTCCAGTTGCTACTAATAATTTATCGGCTTTAACAGTTTGCTTTTTACCATTAATTTCGTAAATGATTTCCACTTTATCAGATAAATCCTTAACTTCTACAACTTTTACTCCTAATTTAAATTCAATCCCATCTTGACTTAAGTCATTGAAAAGCATTTCTGATATATCATCATCTTCACGCTTTAAAAACTTTTCGTTAGTGTCTAAAACTGTTACTTTAGCCCCATAACGAGCAAACATTGAAGCAAATTCCATACCAATATACCCAGCACCTAAAATTACTAATTCATTTGGTAAGGAATTTTGATCCATAGCTGCTGTTGAATCTAAAATATACTTACTTTCTTTCAAACCTTTAACTTGTGGAATTATCGGAGTAGCTCCAGTATTAATAAAAATTCTTTCTCCCTTAACCTCAGTCCTTTCACCACTATCCAAAACAATTTCAATCGTATGATTATCAATAAACTTAGCTGTTCCATCTAAAACAGTTGCCGTTTCTTCATCTGCAACCATATGATAATTTTTATTTCTCAATACAGTCGTCATTTCATCCTTTTCCTTAACTGCATCTTCAAAATTAATTCCACGTTGAGCATTAATGATCATGTTTTTCGATGGTAAACAAGCAATATTAATACATGTCCCACCATACATTTTCTTAGATTTCTCCACTACTAAGACTGATTCACCTTTAGCAGCTAAATTCTTGGCTAAAGTTTTTCCACCTTTTCCAAATCTAATGACTATATTTTTAAATTCTTGCATTTAATATCCTCACTTTCCAGTTTAAATTCAACCAAATTGTAGCACATACATTTTTATTTTACTAATAAAAAGTAAGTATAAAATGATAAAAAATGACAAATCATGTTTCCTTAAAAACACAATTTGTCATTTTTCCACTATTAACTAATTCTTACAAATCCACTAATGCTTGTGCTCTTTGCAATTCTAAAGCTCTAACATCTCTTGGTAAGAATCTTCTAATCTCGTCTTCATTATATCCAACTTGAAGTCTCTTACTATCCATCATGATAGGTCTTCTAAGCAAACCAGGATTCTTTTGAATTAATGTATAAAGTTTTTGTAATGGTAATTCATCTAAATCAATATCTAAATCTTGAAAAATCTTAGAACGTTTAGAAATAATTTCTTCAGTTCCATCTTCTGTCATTTGTAAAATTTGTTTAATTTCATCAACATTTAAAGGGTTAGAAAAAATATTTCTTTCTTCAAATGGAATATTATGTTCTTCTAGCCATGCACGAGCCTTACGACAAGATGTGCAACTTGGTGATGTATAAAGTGTAACCATCTATGAAACGCCTCTTTTCTAAATTAAGGACCTACCTCAATGTACTACAATATAATTAACCACATATTTATTCTACTACATATTGTTCAAAAAATAAATATCTTTTACAAAAAATATTAATTAACTTTTTGTAAACAATTATCATGTTTATATTAATGTAATTATATCAAATATTTTTAGTCTCAAATACCTATATATATATACTTATATAAAAGTTAAGTTTTTATTTATTTAGTCAATCTATCCCAAATTACAACTTGACCTTCTTTAAGTGACTTTTGTACATCAATAATCCTTTGATTAGAACTTCCTCTAAATTGCAAAGTTAAATCCATCAAATCTTGTTCAAATCTACCATCAACTAAAATATCTAAATTATATAATAATTCTAACTTATCTTCAGATTCTTTCATCAATTCATCCCAAGTATATCCTGACCAAGACCAGATATCTTTTTCATGACCATACTCTTTTCTTATTCTTTTGACTAATCTCAAACAAACCTGTGTATTTAAAAATGGTTCTCCACCTAATAAAGTTAATCCTTGACAATAGCTCTCGCCTAAATCTTTAATAATTCGATCTTCAAGTTCTTGGGTATATGGGGTTCCATAATTAAAATTCTGAGCAGCTTTATTATAGCAACCTGGGCAAGCAAACATACATCCACTGACATATAAACTACATCTAATCCCTTCACCATCAACAAAATTAAATGGTTTATAATCTGCAATCTTCATTTGACTTAAATTACTTGCTAACCATTCTTTAGGTTGTGGATTACGAGGGCCTCTTTTTCGTCTTCTTTGCTTATTTTTTGATTCACTATTATCTACTTTAAAATCATCCTTATTAACAAAGACTGTATCTCCACCAACACTTATACGAATCGAATCATTATTGTTCATCTTCTGCCATTCCATTCATTAAATTTTTAGCACGTGATGCTATTTCAACGTGACGACCATGTACCATTGGTCTTTGTAGAGGATTACCTAAGTAACCACAAGTTCTCTTTACACAATCACATGTCTTAGGATCATGATTACCACACTTAGGACATTCAAAACCACGTGCTGTTGGTTTAAATTCACCTTGGAATCCACATTTATAACATTTATCAATTGGAGTATTAGTTCCTAAATAACCTATCTTATCATAAGCCCAGTCCCACACAGCCTCGAGTGCCTTAGGATTTTGTCTCAAATTAGGATATTCGCAATAATGGATGAAGCCACCAGAAGCATACTTAGGATAATCCATTTCAAAAGTCAATTTTTCAAATGGAGATGGATGCTTTCTTACATCATAGTGGAAACTATTTGTATAGTATTCTTTGTCTGTAATATCCTTTACCTTACCAAATCTTTCTGTATCTAATTTGCAGAAACGATCTGTCAATGATTCACTTGGAGTTGAATAAACACTAAAGTGATAATTATATTCCTTAGACCAAGCTTTGCATCTTAAGTTTAGCTCTTTAACAATTTGTAAAGTAAAGTCATGAGCTTCTTGATTATTTTCCCAATCAGGACCATAGAAACTTGTTCCGACTTCATACAAACCAATGTATCCCAAAGAAACTGTTGCTCTACCATTTTTGAAAAGTTCATCTACATTTCCATCTGGTTTTAATCTCTTGCCGAAAGCACCAAATTGATACAAAATAGGTGCATTTTCAGGACTAGCATCCAATACTCGTTTAACCTTGAAAACTAAAGCGGATTTAGCAACTTGCATTTCCTCATCAAAAATTTGCCAAAATAGATCTTTATCTCCATTAGCTTTTAAAGCTATTCTTGGTAAATTAACTGTTACTACCCCTAAATTCATCCGTCCAGAGTTAACTTCTTGACCATTTTCATCCTTCCAACCTTGCAAGAATGAGCGACAACCCATTGGCGCTTTGAAACTACCTGTTAACTCTTTAATCTTGTCGTACATTAAAACATCAGGATACATTCTCTTAGTAGCACATTCAACTGCCAATTCTTTGATGTCGTAGTTAGGATCTTCAGGCTTCAAATTTACACCTTTCTTGATTGTGAAAACCAACTTTGGAAAAATAGCAGTTCTCTTTTCTTTACCCAATCCAGCAATTCTAATTCTCAAAATTGATTTTTGAATTTCTCTTTCAACCCATGACGTTCCCAAGCCAAAACCTAAAGTAGTAAATGGTGTTTGACCTTGTGATGAAAATAGTGTATTAATCTCATACTCTAATGCTTGCATCGCATCATAAATATCTTTTTTAGTTCTTTTAACTGCAAAAGCCTTGATTTTATCCTCATCAGTGATAAATTCTTCACTTTCCTTCAAGTGCTTGTGATAATTCTTCATAGCAAATGGTGCTAAAACTTCATCAATTCTATCAGCAGAACAACCACCATATTGAGAAGAAGCAACGTTGGCGATGATTTGTGCCATTTGTGCTGTTGCAGTTTGAATAGAATGAGGGCTTTCCACTTCTGCATTACCAATCTTAAATCCATGGGTCAACATTTCTTTAAAGTCAATTAAGCAACAATTAGTCATGGGACTCCATGGTGTGTAGTCCAAGTCATGATAATGAATATCACCACGTAAATGAGCCTTAGCAACATGTTCAGGCATCATCTTCAAACCTAGTGTCTTTCCAACAGTTCCGGCTGTTAAATCACGCTGCGTATTAAAAACTTTACTATCCTTATTAGCATTTTCGTGAACCAAACTTGGATCCTTTCCTTGAAGTCTAGCTAGTCTTTCTGTTGGATTTATTTGTTCCTCCCATTTTTCTTCATCTTGTTTACGATATTCTATGTAAGCTTGAGCTTTATCATCTAAACCTAGCTCTTTTAACGTATCTACAAAAGCAGTTGCTACTTCCTGTGCACTTACTTCGTCTTTTCCTACTAATTTATTTAGTATTCCACTAATTACATTTTCTTGGATCTTACCCGATAAATCCATTGCATTTAGTACTAATTTTAATTTATATAAAGCAAAGGAAAATTTTACTCCATCTCTTTTAATAAAGTAACTTGGTACTTCTTTTATAACTTTTATACTATTTTTATCTGTTTTCAAATCCAACATGGTACATTTTCCTTTCTTTCATTTAATTATACTATATATATTACACGTTAACTCTACCTAATACAATATATAGTGCCAAAAAATAAAATATCACACTATATATAGTATACAATCTATTGAATAATATTTTTTTCAAACTTGCGTTATAATAGGATATATATCAATTATTGGTGGTGAGAAAATGGAATTAACTGAAATCAAAGAAAAAACTTTACAAGCACTTAATGAGTTGCTTGAACAAGCTAATTTAAAAAAAGATGATATTTTTGTACTAGGTATGAGTACTAGTGAAATACAAGGACAACATATTGGTAAACATTCAAATATTGATATCGGTCGCACAGTCGTAAATACAATCAATGATCGCCTTAAAGAAATAGGTGTACATCTTGCTGTTCAAGGTTGTGAACATTTGAATCGTGCTTTAGTTGTCGAAGAAAGTGTTGCTGAAAAGAATAATTTGGAAATTGTCACAGTTTATCCGTCTCTACATGCTGGTGGAGCTGGTCAAATCGCAGCATTTGAAGCTTTTGATAATCCAGTAGAAGTTGAACACATCACTGCAAAAGCTGGTATGGATATTGGGGATACTTCTATTGGTATGCATGTAAAATTTGTACAAATTCCCGTTAGAACAAGTGTTACTGAAATTGGCAAAGCCCATGTTACGTTCTTGCGTTCACGTCCTAAATTGATTGGTGGTCAACGCGCTAAATATACTTGGGATCCATTTAATTAATATAACAGCGTCAAACTTGATAAAAATCTAGTTTGACGCTGCGTTATTTTATCGCTCATTACGGTACGGAACACGCCATGATAACAAAACAGTGTCCGCTACCATTTAGTGAAAAGTTAGACTGGCAAGTTTACTGTGTTCCCAGAATTCCTAATTTCAAACCATTAAGAAACGATAGTTTTAGGTTAGGTTAAGTTAGGATAGTTCAAGCCATAACTCTATTAAGAGTTATCACGTAATTTAACATGAATTTCTTGTATAATTTTTTCTAAATTTAAATAAAAGATCTACCAGATAATTATCTGATAGATCTTTTATTAAATTTATGCTGAATATTTGACAAAAATTCTCCCCCACAGTATGGGGAACACATTCTTATCCTTCAAAGTATTAGAAAAGGTAAGCTATTATTTATATAGTAGAATCATTATCACAATAAACCACATATAATCCACGTTATATTTTAACACAATGTAGTAATAAAAAAATCCTATTACTAATTAAACGTAGAGTTATCTTTTCATATTTATGATAATTGCCCTGGTAAGATTTTCTTTTCCTTTGTTGGAAAATTAGTGTCAAATTTTTCAACTTCTGCATCTTCAACAATATATCCTTCTGGATCCTTAAAAGTACCAATTATTCCAGAAAGATAACCTGATTGTAATTCCTTTACCATGAAAAATGGAATTTCTTCATTTCGAGGAAAAGGATCATAGTAAATATTCATAGAATGTCCACTTACAAATCCAAATTTTCGATAATACTTTGGATCTCCAGTAATTACTAATGCACCACAACCAAGTTTTTTTGCTTTATCCATTGTAAATTTAATCAATTTACTACCATACCCTTTCCCTTGATATTTTGGTAACACACTAACAGGACCAAATGTCATAACTGGAACAAATTCCCCATTATCACACTGTATTTTAGAATTACAATACATAATATGGGCAATCACTTCTCCATCTTTTTCAACAACATAATCCAATTCTTTTACAAAATCAGAACGTTTTCTAAATTTATGAAGAATATAATGTTCAGAACATCCAGGATGATATTTATTCCAAAAAGCTTCTCTTGTAAGATTCTCTACTTGTTTCCATTCTTCTTTATTTTCCAAACGAATTATAATATTATTTTCCATAGAATGCGATTTCACCTCTAAAAATTTTATTAATTAACACTACACATAATAACATTTAACTGTTTAATTTTTGATACTAAGTAATAATTTAATTTTTTATACTTTCTAGTGGTTCATAAAAAGACGGCACTAAACCTCGTTAATATTGAGCTTAGTGCCATCTATTATAACTATTTTAAGAAAAAATTTCGTTACTTAATGTATCACATCAATTTTTTAACGTTTTCGAATAATCTCCCATACTCCAAGAATAGACGTCAAAAGTAATCCAATAATCGAGTAAATGGTCCCTGCTTTATTTCCAGTTTGTGGAAGCTTATTTTGAAAGGCCTTAGACTTAGTATCCATATTTTTTAATTCAGGTGTAGCTGTCTTTCCTTTTGCGTTTGTGATATTTTTTGGAGTTGGACTAGTTGTAGAAGTTTCTGGAGTTGGATCATCTGTCACTTCTTCTAATTCTTCTACTATTGCTGGTTCATCTGCTCGATAGTAGATGTCTACCACTGCGTCCAAACTTTCTGAAGTTACTTCTACTTCATCTACTGTGCCTGGAATTACTGTGTAGCCTTCTTGTTCTGGAGCTGTAAAACTTTCCCAACGACCTACGGTCCATGGTCCATACTTCTTCTCGTCGCTGCCTGCTACACTCGTGTACTTCCTTTCCAAAGTTACTGGTTGTCTTGTTGTTTGAACTTCACCATTTGGCAAGTGTACATTGATTGTTCGCGTGATTGTCTTTTCTTCTTTTTCTTCTATAGGTTTTGGATCATCATCCAATATATATCGATACTTCTCTTTAATTAAGAATCCATCGTATCCTATTAATTTTATATCTCCCTTTGCGAACTTCTTTTCATATTCTTCGTATTTTGGTTCATATAAATGGTAAAGTTCATCATATTTTTCTTCAGGAATATCTGTAAATTCTCCACTAATTCTTTGAACTGGAGGATTAACATATGAAGTGTCTATAGTTTCATCTTCCATAAATAAATTAACAGTTCGTGAAATTCCTGGAATAACTGGTGATTTTGCCCCTGGGATTGGTGGAACATCAATTGCTTTAAAGTTTATCAGTGGTAAATCATCATTCTCTGACTCTATTTCATAATAAAGAGTATCCATACTTTCATAAGGAAGTATTTCTTCATCACCATTAGGCTTAACAATCGTTACTTCTCGAACAATAACATAGTAAGTTACAACATTATCTCCATCCTCTGCTTTTCTTGAATCACTTTCTTTAGGTTGATAACTGAAAACAGTTGGCTGAGATTGAACTTTTTCTACTTCTGAAGTAGGAGTATTATTATCTAATTCTACTGAAGCATCACTCATTGTGGTGATTTCCTGAACTTTTTCTGGAACTGTTTCTGAAGAAACAACATTATTTTGTTGATCTATTTCAGATACATTCAAGGTAGTTTTATCGATTGTTGTGTCAGTTCCTTTAGTTTCTTTTGTTATTACCTCTGAAGAAGTATTTATTGATTTTTCCTCGGTTATATTATTATTTGGAACTTTCTCCTTAACTTTTGAAACGCTTTCATTTTTTTGGAATAAAATTGTCTGCTGATACAGTAGTTCCACTGATAAATAACATTGTTCCCCCCCCCAATAAAACAGAAACAACGCCAACAGTCAATTTACGAATAGCCCATCTCTGTTTGTAATTTGTAGCTAATATCCTATTTTTCTTTGATAACATAGTAATCACCTCTTTTATTATGGCTTGCTTTTTATCACTTACTTAATCCTTATATGGTTACCCTTTCTATCTTAATTATACTTGAATCTTTCATGTTTAATCAACTACTAAAAATTATTTTCCGTTAATTATTATAATTATTTTCTAAATTTCTTTTTAACCTATATATCATGATAAATTTTTTATAACTAAAAATAATTAACATATCTATACTATTTTTCTTCTATAATAAAAAGATCTACCAGAAAACTATCTGATAGATCTTTCAATATTATTCAATTACTAAGCTTTGTAGCAATTATCCCCCATAAAATGGGGAACACCCATCTTTAACTAAAACATATAAGGATCACCCCCACCAGATATGGGGAGCACATTTTTTATCCTTAAAAATATTTTTAGCAAAGGTAATTAATTATTTTCAAATTGCCACAATGATATCTCACATGTAATTCATTTTAAATTTTAACACAGTTTATTGAGAAATTCACTATCCTTTAAACTTAAGTAAATCTTCTTCAGTAATTGTTTTCAGCATATCTATATCATCCATATCATTTGGACTACTTGCTAATCTTTCAGCCTGGATTGCGATCAATTTTTCGTTAACATTGCGAATCCAGCGTCCATTGCTATGATCATTAGTACTTTCGTAACTATCTTTTACTACTTCTGAATATGTGTCTTCATTTTCTAAAATGTATTGTCTCTTTGATAGGTCAAATAAGCCAATTTGCACAACTTCATCAGCAGTATAATCTTCAAAGTCAAAAACATTTGGAATACGACTCTTCAAACCTGAGTTCATCTTAAGGAATTGATCCATTTCTTTGGTGTAACCTGCAAAGATAATTATGATGTCGTCGCGATGATCTTCCATGAATTTCAGAATTTCATCAATAGCTTCACGTCCAAAATCATTACCTCCACCTGAACTTAAAGTGTATGCTTCGTCTATAAATAAGACTCCTCCTAAGGCAGATTCTAACACATCTCTAGTCTTAGGGGCTGTTTGACCAACGTATTCTGCTACCAAATCTGTTCTGGAAACTTCAACTAATTCGGGTTTACGGATAACTCCCTTTTGGAACAAAATTTGTCCCATAATTCGAGCAACTGTTGTCTTACCTGTACCTGGATTACCTAAAAATAGCGAATGTAAACTTACCGCAGAAGTTGCTAACCCTTGTTCTTTACGCTTATTATTAATAACACTCATATTAATAAACTTAGAAACTTGTTGTTTAACTTTTTCTAGACCTATCAATGAGTTAAGCTTAGCATAAGCGTCGTCGGCTGAATTTATTTCTAAATCTTTATTTACAACTTGATTAATGTCATCTTGCGTTATTTCTTGAAGTAAATCTACACTTATATTATCGCTCTCTGCCAAGCGCAATGCTTGAGCTTTCATAATTTTTTCGTTGACATTGCGGATCCAACGTCCATTACTATGATCATTTTCTTTATCATAGTAATCTTTAAGTGCCTTTTCATAATACAATTCATCAACAGTGTAATTTCGTTTCTTTAGGTCAAATAAACCAATTCTTACAATTTTATCAGCAGTATAATCTTCAAAATCAAAGACGTTTGGAATACGGCTCTTCAAACCTGAATTCATCTTGAGAAACTTTCTCATTTCTTTTGGATAACCTGCAAAAATAATCATAATATCATCGCGATTATCTTCCATAAATTTCAAAATTTCATCAATAGCTTCACGCTCAAAATCATTCTCTCCACCATTGCTTAAAGTATATGCTTCATCTATAAAGAGAATTCCACCTAAAGCCGATTTTAATACTTCTCTAGTTTTTGATGCAGTCTGGCCAACATATTCAGCTACTAAATCTGCACGTGAAACTTCAATCACATCTGATCGACTAATTACTTGTTTTTGATAAAGAACATCTCCTATAATTCGTGCTACAGTCGTTTTACCTGTACCTGGATTACCTAAAAACAATGAATGCATACTAGTATTAACTACTTGAAGTCCTTGTTCTTTACGCTTTTGGTTGATAATGTTCAAGTTAATAAACTCTTTAACTTGTTTCTTAACCTTATCTAAGCCAATCAAGCTATTTAATTTTTCCAATGCTACATTTGAATCCTCACTTTGAGTCTTATTATCTGTATCTCCTACTAATTCTTCATTCTCTGATGTTGATTTTTGACCATGTTGTCCATCGTAAACTAACTTACCGCCATTTTTAGCTTCCATCAAAATATCATCTGGATTACCATTTACAAAATCAATTTTATCAATAGCAGCAAAAGCTTCATTATCTACTCTGACATTAGGATCAATTATCTCCTCAAATACTGCATTTTTTATGTATAACACAGATTCATCTGTACTTAGGATGTTAATTATACTTTCTGAATGTTCATTAAAATGTACACTATTTGCATAACCTGAAGAACGATTGGTCAATAAGAAAATCAACTGTATTGTCGCATTACTTAAAAATACTTGACTGCTATATGCTGCTAGTTTATATATGTAATCATTATTTGATTCAAATACAGAATATTTTTCTAAATGAACACTTTCTACCTCATCTTGATTATCTAAAATTGAATTATGTGATTTTAAACCAGATTGATTTAAAAAGACGGTTGGATACTTATTTTCTCCATCTATGCCATCGTTAATTATTTTTGAGTCCTCAATCTCTATATTAGATCTAATCGCATATACTGCGTTTGTACTGCGAATTCTACTACTTTCAACCCTAGTTAATTTACAATTACTATTTTCGGATACCCAAATCGAAACTTTATCGAGTGTTGTATTTTCAATTACCAAATTTGCTTGATAAGTCTTAATTGTATCCCATCTTTTTTGATCAGATGTATCTACTATGGAGTTCATAATTTTCACTTGTGCATTATCGTTAGCATACAATAAAACTTTCTTATTAGTATTACTAAAATTGCGCATAATACATTGATTTAAAACGACATTTGCACCATTAACAGTAACTACAGTTCTATCAATATTGTCATTCAAAATCATCTTTTCAAACGAAACTCGATGTCCTTTAGTAACTAAGATAGTCCCATTGATAGATGTAGTTAAACTTCCGTCATCTTTCATATCACCAACAAAGCTGAGGTTTTTCTCAATTGTAAATCTATTTTGCCCTAAATTTATTATAGTTCCTGCTTGGAATTGAATTACATCGCCATCGCTTGCATTCCTATACGCTTCAGAAAAGTCCCAAACTTTACTTGTACCAAAATTAAATACTTTCTTAGTATTTCCTACAATAAAGGTTGCCATAGTCTCACTTCCTACACTTTAAAGATAGTAAATATTCAAATATTAACCTTCGTCATTTAAAATTAGTGTTTTACTTCTTTATTTTACTACATAATTATTGATGGTGCTTTTGCGATTAAAGTTAAATGTAATAAAAAACTTCCAACCTTGATAATATCAAAATTGAAAGTTCTTTTAATTTATAAACTCCGATAGTAATCACGAATTAAATGTGCCATAAGCTTTCTTCTCTTTTGCAAAAATTCATCATAATCTGCTACAGTCATAGAATCTATGTCAGCCGGAATAGCATTCTCACTTAAATTTTTCTTCAATTCATTTAAAGATTTAATATTACCAATAATATGCGTCATATTATCATGTTTAATTTGATCTTTTATCTTACCAAAATATACGTTTGGAGCATCATCGCTAATTACTTTATTAATTTGAGGGTCTAAGTAAGTATAGTTGGCAATTTGATTATAACGTCCTCGGTTCTTAATTCCATTTTTCATCAAATATCCTTTAGGAAAAATATGATGTACATCTCCAGAAACTGTTACCAAATCGGCTATTGAAAGACCATTCATGAATAATGAGTTACTTTGATTTCTTATTTGAGCTGCTAAAAATACATTAAAAGCTATATTAGTCGTTATAGATGCTTCTAAATTCTGAGGTAACGTAACATTCCAAAAATTATTCGATAAAACTGAAGATTCAGCTTCTTCTAAAAATTTAAGAAACCCTTTTTCATTGATACTTCTAATATCACGACCAAGTACTGATTCATTTGCTCCACTATATCTACCAGTTAAAACTGAAAGTACATACCATTTCTGAACATAATGCTTAACTTGTGCCTTTGGAATTTTAGGATCATCTATTAATTTTAAATATAACATATATGCAAAATTCAAAACTGTTCGAGACCTAATAATTTTTGATGAAATAAATCCTGCTCCTCTTATTGCCAAAAT
>OGCU01000616.1_pt1 | contig 15482 bp, 13 predicted proteins | sample 1570251 | NCBI WGS metagenome assembly OGCU01 (sample SAMEA2582182, study PRJEB24529) | metagenome | biome: Human gut stool | place: China | collected 2011
GTACTTTAGATACTCTATTCCAATCTTTTTCAGTACTGACTCTACAACTTCATCTATTTTTTTCACAGGAAAAGCAATATTTTCCAGACAGAATATTATTTCATCTCTCACTATATCCATACAAAATTGAGTATCAGCATTTTGAAACATCATCATAATATATTCTGCTCTTTTTTCAGGAGGATATTCAGATATTTCCTTTCCAAAAAGTCTTACTTCTCCTTTGAAAAGTATTCCTTTACTACTTGGATAAAGTCCTGCAATAACATTAGCAAGAGTACTTTTTCCACAGCCTGAAAATCCTGTTATCAAATATATTTCACCTTTATTAAAAGAGTATGTAAAACAATCTATTATATTTTCTTTTGAGGTTTCTCTATACTTAAAAACAATATCCTCACATTTCAAAACTTCTTTCATATTTAATCTTCCATTTCAGGATCATTCTGCTGCCCAAGAGTATAACTGCTCAATGCTCCTGTTCCTGCCAGCTTATCAGCAGCTATTTTACAGATTATACCTGAAAATACTACTGAACTTATAAGCCTTACTATAAACATACATACTAACATCATTGGAGAATATTTTACAAATCCTCCTCTTATAAATCCCCATATAAAACTTGCTACACAAGCTGCTCCTGCTGCAAAACACATATTCATCATAGTAAAGTTTCTGTATTTATTCTTAGCAAATACAAGTTCTGGACCCATTCCCTGAATTATTCCAGAAAGAATTACTATTGGTCCAAACATATTTCCCATGATAACTTCTATCAGAGCAGAAAGCACTTCTGAAACTACTGCCACCCCTGATCTCTGTACAATATATGGCACAAAAGTAGAAGCCATGAACCAGACACCAAAAAGTATCTCATATGCAAAAGGAGCCAGTCCAAAAGGAGCAAGTATTGTTGCAAGAAAATTAGCAAAATATACAGCTCCTAAATATATAAATGAAAATATTACAGAAAAAATTGATACCATTATTACATCTTTTAGTTTCCAATTAAACATTTTTTCCTCCTGATATCCTAATCTTTTGTTGGACTATTAACTGAAATAGTAACTTGTAAAATATAATGTGACAGATTAGCTTCCCCATATTGAAATATTTCTTCCAGTACATCAAATACACTATGTACATCTCCCTCTAAAATAGATACATAATGAGAACTTTTAGCAAAAACTCCCTTGTCCTTTGCCATCATTACTGCTTTGGCTATATGCTCCATATAATCCTCTTCTCCCATAGGATAAAAAGATATCTTACTCACTACATTGAATTTTTTATCTTTAATATTTTTTTCATTTACCTTTTCATCATCTACTTCCATAAATGAATCTGCATCTGTATCTCCAGGACACCCCTTAGAAAAAGTAGCTTCAAGAGCCATATGTACATTTTCTTTATAAGCATTTACAAATAAACCTTTTACCACATCAAATACATGAGCACTTTTTCCTCTGACACAAGTACTTAATTTATCTGTCTGTTTCCAAACCTTTGAAGTATCTGTCTTTTCTAATCCTCCAAGAATTATATCTACAAACTTATCAGTCATTGGATAAAGAGAAAATCTACATCCAGACACCCCTTTACTTGCTCCACCTATACACCATAAACAATCTTTCAATCCCATTAAAAAAACCTCCTTTTATATCTGCAAAAGGAGGTTTGGTTATTTAATAAAAAATATACACATTACTCCTTTCGCCGGTATTATCCGAATCAAGTTATGTGGGTTCAGGTTTTCCTATCTCAGCCTTTTGGGCACCCCAGTAATTCAACTAAATTATAATATCACTATTCTCTATGAATGTCTAGTATTTCTTAAAAAATCTAATTGTTAAATAAAAATTTTATTTATATAAAACATATCTCTGGTTTCTGTTTTGTGTTATGATATTCTTATACAGATAACACAGGAGGGAAAAATGGAAAATATTAAACTTATTATCACTATTCAATGTGAAATTGCAAAAAGAAGATGCAGTGGCTTTCATTGTATGAATTCATTTTTTACCAGAACTGGTCTTTTTAAGGATTATCCTAAAAATGAAGAACTCAGATTTCTTACTTTTCAATGTGGAGGCTGTCATGGAAAAGGTATCAATAGCCTCTTAGGAAATGTAAATAAACTTCTTGCTAAAGAGAATCTTATCTCTAAAGATGAAGTAGCTGTACATTTTGCTTCATGTGTAGCTTTTGATAATCATCATTCTGACAGATGTCCTTTTATTAATGCCATGAAAAAAATAGTAAATAAAATGGGATACATTAATATTGTTGAAGGAAGTTATCTTTCTAAAACTGCTACAAGAAGGAGAGAAGAGGGAGTATACAAGGATTATATCAGTTTAAATAAATAACAAAAATAAATCCCAGTAATTAGAACGATAAGCAATCTAAATTACTGGGATTTTTTATTCTATATTTATAAAATTATTTACACTATTCTATAGCAATGCAAAATGAGTACTATCAAAAACTGGTTTCATCTGACATAAACAAAAAGGATGTCCAGCAGGGTCTATACAATCCATTGTAAATGAGTACATCTTGATTTTCAGTTCATTATTCATTATGTAAAACCTCCTAGAATATTTTTTATATTATTTCCCTGTTTCTTATTTATTCTATGGAAGCTTATATCCATATTTTTCAAGTACTGCAAGAGGAAATTCCACTCTCATTGTAAGAAGAGGATCCACTACTTGACATACTGCCATATCAGAAAGTAATGACATTAGCATTCCCGTCCTCAAATCATTCTGCCCAGAAGCGTTTTTTACAAACTCAAACATCTCTTTTGCTGCCATATCTCCAGCTTTATCTAAAGTTTCAGCAGATTGTATAGTCATAACCTTTCCTTCTGAATATAGAAATGGTACAGGAAGTTTTGTATTTTTCAGCACACTTATTTTTACAGTTATCTCCCCAGCTGTTTCCAATCCACAGATAAAAACTTCTCCATCTCCCATAAGAGCATGAATATCCCCCATAGATAAAAGTCCACCATCTACATTTACAGGAAGATAGAGTGTTGACCCTGCTGTTATTTTCTTACAGTCCATGTTTCCACCATGTTTTCCTGGTGTAATTGTTGGAATTCCCTTTTCTCCTTCTGGAGCTGTTCCAATTACTCCTATCATAGGATTTACATCTAATTCCAATACATCATCAAACAGTATTTTATTATCTCGAATGGAATATATTACAGCTTCTCTTTTATCATATTTCTCATAAAAAACTCCTCCAACATTTGAAGAACGCATCACTCCCCAAGGACGAAGTTTTATATCTCTTATTTCAACTTTTAATATATCTCCTTTTTCAGCTCCATCTACATACAATGCTCCAGTTACAGGATTAGATAAAGCATCACTTCTATCTCCTAGAGGTCTTTCTGAACTTGTTATACAATTATCATAACAATCTCTTGTTTCAAATACTACTATCTCTCCATCTTTACAGTGAGCTACTGCTTTATTATCCCATTTCATTATATCTGTTACATAATCTTTGCTTATATATATCATCTTCTTCCCCCTCTATTCTTTTCTTCTATTTTAACACTTTGCAAAAAAAATAACTATATATTAAAATTTTAAATCACCCCTCTGGTATAAAGATAAAATATAGGATATAATATAAAAAATGAAATAAAAAATATATAACAAAGCAAAAATACAAATTAAAAATTTATAGAATAAGGAGAATCTTATGATAAAAGAAGTATGTGTAGAATCATTTTCAGAAGCTCTTGCAGCTGAAAAAAGAGGAGCTGACAGAATAGAATTATGTGATAATCTGTATCTTGGTGGAACTACTCCATCTTATGGTACTATCAAAATGGCTATGGAAAAACTTACTATTCCTGCTTTTCCTATAATCAGACCAAGAGGTGGGAACTTCCATTATTCAAAAGAAGAAATAGAAATAATGAAAGAAGATATAAAAGTATGTAAATCACTAGGAGCAAAAGGAGTTGTTCTTGGAGTTCTTACTGCTGATAACAAAGTTGATTTTGAAACTTTAAAAGAACTTGTTGATCTTGCTTCTCCTATGGAAGTTACATTTCATAAAGCTGTAGATGAGTTGGAAAACCCTGTTGAAGTTATAGACAGATTTGTTGAAATTGGAGTAAAAAGAATCCTTTCTTCTGGAACTAAAGAAACAGCACTTGAAGGAAAGGATATTCTTAATGCTATGATAAAAAAGGCTGATAACAGAATTATTATACTGATAGCAGGAAAAGTTACAAGTGATAATTTTGAAGAGGTTGCTGCTGCTATCCCTTCTACTGAATATCATGGTAAAAAAATAATATAATTTAAAATAAAGGTGACTGAAAAGTATATATGATTTAATACTTTTTAGTCACCTATTTTTATTTAATCTATCTGTTTATAATTTTAATTCCATTTTCAAGATACTTTTTTAAAATATTTTCATCTAGTTTTGAATCTGTTATTATTAAATCTAAATTTTCTATATCACATATTTTTATAAGAGAATTATTTTCTATCTTTGTTGAATCTGCAAGAATAAATACTTTTTCAGCTATTTCAGCCATCTTTCTTTCTACAAGAACTTCTTCAATAAGAAAATCTGTCACCCCTCTTTTTAGGGATATTCCTCCTACACATATGAAAGATTTATCAACAGAAAAATTATGAAGGAACTGCTCTGTTATCTCTCCTAAAAAAGCAAACTCAGTTTTATTATATATTCCTGCAGCTAAAATAAGATTTATTCCCTTTGTATCAGCTAATTCATTCGCTATGAGAAGAGAGTTTGTTACAACTGTCAAAGAAGAATACTTATCTTTTATCAGTCTTGCTATTTCAATATTTGTTGTACTCCCATTAAGAGCTATTGTATCTTCTTCATTTATATACTTTAAAGCTAAAAGAGCAACTTCTCTTTTTTCCTCTGTATTTTTTGATTCTCTCAAAGAATAAGCAAGATTTTTTCCCTCTTTATTTTTGAGAATAGCTCCTCCATAAACTTTTTGAAGGTACCCCTGTTTTTCTAAAAAATCTAAATCTCTACGAATTGTTTCAAGAGAAACGTCCATAATATTAACAAGATTTGAAGTTTTTACACTCCCATCTCTCTCTAACAATTCTAATATTCTATCTTGTCTGTCACTTGCTAACATACTTTTTTATCTCTCCTTTTTTACCATACTCATAAAATCTTCTGTTGCATTTTTTACTTTTCCATTTAAAAGAATAAGCCCTATAAGATTTGGTATTATCATCAATCCCAGCACTATATCCTGTATCAACCACACTATTTTTAAACTGCTCAAAGAGCCTATCACTGCAAGACATACAAATATATATTTAAAATATGAAGCTACTCTTGTGTTAAAAATATAAGTCAATGTTACATTTCCAAAATACCATTGGGATAATATAGTAGAAAATGCAAATAATACCATACTTATACCTATAAGATATCTAAATGTATAATGTATAGTTCCAAAAGCTGTTATGACATATACTGCTGGAGATATTTCCATTTCTATTACTCCTGAAGTTAGAACTATAAAAGCTGTTAATGAACAGATGACAACAGTATCTATAAAAACTTCAATTATTCCATAAAGTCCCTGCCTTGCTGGATGATCTGTAATTGCAGCTGAGTGGAGTACTGGTGCACTTCCTTCTCCAGCTTCATTAGAATACAGTCCTCTTGCCACTCCAAATCTCATTGCTTCTTTTATTGTGTAACCTAAAACTCCTCCACCTACTGCTTGTGTGTTAAAGGCAGAAGTTATTATACTTATTATAGCATAACTTATATGATTAAAGTTAGAAATTATTATTACTAATCCTCCTATAAAATACATAATAGTCATAACAGGAATTATTCTTTCTGCTACTTTTCCAAGTCTTCTTACTCCACCAATAACAACCATAGTAATTACTCCAGCCATCATAAATCCTGAAAATATTGGCTTTATTCCAAACATATCCTTTACTACTATTGCTACAGCATTAGATTGTATAAGTGCTCCCCCACTTACCTGTAAAAACATAAATACAGAAAAAAGAACTGCTATTTTTTTCCAACCTAAACCTTTTGACAGATAGTACATAGGTCCTCCTACATATGTTCCATCATCAGCTTTTTCTCTGTATATTATTCCTAATACTATCTCAGCATATTTTGTTGCCATTCCTACTATTCCAGCTGCCCACATCCAAAATACTGCTCCTGGTCCTCCACTTGCAATAGCAGTGGCTACTCCAACTATATTCCCATTTCCAACACAGCTGCTTAAGGCTGTACATAGAGCCTGAACTGCTGATAATGTTCCCTCTCCTTTTATTTCATTCTTTCCTTTTAAAGAATTTACAAGTTCTTTCATAGCTAATGGAAATCCCTTTATCTGTATCCCTCTAGTTATAACTGTAAAAAATATTCCTACTCCTATAAGAGTGACTATAAGATAGTTTCCCCATATAATCTCCGAGATTCTTTCTAATACTATTTCAATTTCATTCATGTTATAATCCCTCCTAGTCAAAACCCCTAGTTATTTAAATAAATATTATCACATTTTTGTGATTTTCTAAACTTTTTTATGTTTTTTGTTGTTTTTTGTTGCTTTTAATCTTTATTAAAATAAAACCCATAAAACTAAAGGTTCTGCCTAGAATTTTATGGGTATATATTTATTTTCTTAACTTTCCTTAAGACTTTGCAATCCGTCCTCTTTTCCCCATGCTGATATCGTTGGAACAATATTTATAAAAGCATTCTCATCTATCTTGGTTATAAAATCTTTTATAAGCATGGCTTCTCTTAGGGAACATACAGATATTATTTTTTCTCTTCTTATATGATTATATCCTCCATAGACATAACCTATACTATATCCTCTATTTATTGTATTTTTCATAAAATCAGAGATTTTTTCCAGCTGATCACTTATTATAACCACCTTTACCAATGAAGAGCCAAAACCAAATAGTACTACACTTATAGTTTTACTGTACACCATCTGCATAATAATTGCATAGAGAACAGCTTTTTTTCCAAAAACAAATCCTGATGCTATAAGAATTGTTATATCTATACAAAGGAGAACCTGACTGATTCCCATAAAAGAAAGCAATTTTTTATGAAGAATTTTTGCCACAGTATCAGAACTGCCTTGAGAAAATCCTTTTTTCAGAACCAGTCCAGTCCCTATTCCCATAAATATACCATAATAAATACATATCAGAATTTTATCTGAAGTATCCTGTAAAAAATTAAATTTTATATTATTCATCAATATAAGTATCACTGGATAGGTAGTTGATAGTAATATTATTTTTTTTACTTCTTTTATTCCTAATATTATTTTTGCACTTATTAGTATAAAAATACATATTCCATAATAAATATATGTATAATTTACATTTATTATTTTTCCAATAGTAAGAGATAATCCTGTTATTCCTCCAGTTACTAAATTATTTGGCTTTAAAATACAAACAACTGAAAATGCCTGTATTATACAGCCTATATACACAATGATATAATCTGTTATTTTTTTATTCATTGGATACATCACATCTCCTACATTTATTCTTATTATTTTGAATAATTATCTCTCAATTTTTTTAAATAGTTTACAGTTTCAACTAATCCCTTTAATTGATCTTCTAATAATCTTTCCAGCATTTCTTCTGATACTTCATGGGGATAATAATATTGTGCTGGCTTTATAATATTATAATCATAAAGGTGTTTTTCAACTTTAAAAGCTCCTTTTCCTACTTTTTCTACTCCTCCAGTTCCAGGGGTTCTCTTAAACTGAGCACAGTATGGATAGCAACTTTCTATATTTATTCTAGTAAGAGATGATTTTTCCATCAAAATATTAAAACATTTTTCTAATTCAATATTTCCTCTCCCAGCTGGAACTCCACAGACTACATATCCATATTTATCATCAGGCTCTTCTACTATTATATGATCTTTAAAATGAGTAGTATAAGTGTATGGTGCCATATTTTCTGCTGCTTTTACTGGTTCTTCCCAAGCCATCATAGAGTTTCCAAAATCAAATAAGAATCCTACCCATTTAGAATCTATCTTTTTTATCACATTTACTAATTCTTCTGATGTTTCATACTCATGATTTTCTAATGCAAGTTTTATCCTGTATTTTTCAAGTAATGGAATAATCTTTCTTACTTTCTCTATTCCCTCATCATATGACTTCATATCAAAATCATAACGTACTTTAGCAAAATCATAAGCCCCCTCAGCTCCAGAAGCATTTTCTTTCCTTTCAAGAGGTTTGATTGGTATATATGACCTGATTACCTCTGCTCCAAGTTTATTGGCAACTTCCAGTACCTCTACCAAACGTTCATAGTCAAGATTTCTCATATCCAGTTCTACATACATTCCATATTTATTCAATAACTCTTTTATTTTTCTCAAATGTTCATCTGAATTACTTTCTAAAGCACCCCAGTTTTCATCAAGATTATAATCTTTTATAACATTTATCTGAACTCCATCTAATCCAAGTTCGTGAGCTTTTTCTATAAATCCGAATATATCCATTCTCTTATGCTGCAGCCATAAATGAAGGCTTTCTGTTTCCAACCCTAATTTCAACATTTTTTCCTCCTGAGTATATTTTTATTAATCTGCAATTTCCTGATTCTTTTTCTTCTTTATCATTCCTAACAAGATTGTAGTAATAACCACTCCTACTATTGCAAATCCTATCATTGTCATGAAAACCATTCTATATCCTGCCATTCCTGGATGTCTGTCAAGCATATTCCCATAAAGAGCAAAGGCAAACATTTGTGGAGAATATCCAAAAATACAAGCTATTGACATTGCTGCTCCACTTATATGTCTAGGAACTTTTATCTCATCAATTGGAGCAAAGAATACTGCTCTCATAGAAAAGATAATAGCTCCAAATCCCAGAGTACAAACCATACCAACATATACATTCATTGTTTCATGCGGCAGAAGTGTAAATCCAAACATTGCTACTGCAGCTGCTATCAAAGCTACTCTCAAAAATTTAGTTGCTGATTTAAATTTTTTATCAACAAGCATTCCTCCAACAGGGCCACCAACCATCTTTAACCCGTATTGATTTACTATTCCATAAGCACCAATCAATGTTACTGGCATTCCATAAATATCTTTTAAAAATGGAATAAAATATGTCAACCCACAGTAAACTGAATATATAGATGCTATTGTCAGTGATACTACCCATATTTCAGGAGTTTTTACAGCTTGAACAACTCCCTGCCATGCCAACTTATTCTTATTTACTTTTTCTCCATCTACTACAGCTATTTTATCATCTTCAACAAGGAAATATGATATTATTCCTGTTAAAATAACTGCTCCTGAATAAAAAAGTATTGATCCTCTTAAAGCTAATGATCCTTTTCCCAATAATGCAAATATACCCAATGCTGAAAATGCAACTATTGTATCTACAACTCCTCTTCCAGCTTCCAGAAATCCAAACAATCTTCCTTGCTCTGTTTCATCTCCAAGAAGTCTTATTGCTTTTAAAAGAACTGGCCAGTATACTACTTCCCCAAAGAAAGAAAGTAATCCCCAAGCTAATAAAATTCCTCCATATCCTGGAAATGTTGATATATATATCCCAATTAATCCAATACATACCAGAGAGAAAGATATCATTATTCTCTTTGAAAATCTATCCGATATATATATAGAAGCAAAGTTTCCTATTGTTTGTACTAATCCGTATACAGAAAGAGCTGCTCCTATTTGTGTATGTGTTAATCCCATAAACTCCTGCATAGGTACATAAAAAGCATCTTTTAATGAAGAAAGTTTAAATATTGTTCCTCCTCCAATTACCAAGACTACAAATGTAAACCATTTTTTAAAATTCGCACTTTTTGTCATTTTTCATCTCTCTCCTTAATATTTTTATTTTCTTTTATATTTGTAAATATATCACAACAAAAATGTTTTTTCAAGTTATTTTTTGTATTTTTGTTGTTTTTTGTTGTTTTTTGACAATATTTAAAAACATGTTATATCAAAATAAATCATTTTAAGGAACTAATTATAAAGTAAAAATAAAAAAGACAGAAAATTCTGTCTTTTATTTTCCTCTATTTACCTACTCTTTCTCCATCTTTCCATTCTTCCTGAAGTATTACTTTTCCTGATGTATCATATACTTTTATTACTCCATCTGCTTTTCCGTTCTTAAATGTTCCTTCTATTTTTACTTTTCCATCTTCATAGTATTGTTTCTGCTTCCCATCTTGCTTTCCATTCTTCCAGTAGCTCTCCATCATTTTCTTACCATCTGGGTACTTTGCAGTTACTTTTCCTGTAAATGGTTCTTCTACTCCTTTTTCATAAAAAACTCCATCTTTACTCTCCAACGATGAAAGTTCTATTTCCTTTAAATTATTTCCACAGCTTAACATTAACATAGCTACTATCATTACTATTAGTTTTTTCATTATTTCTCCTTTTTTTCTGTAAAGTACAACTGCAGGTAATTACTTACCTGCAGCTGCTGGGATTTAGTTATGACAAATCTTTACTATGTTCTATAATTAGAATTTGTATCCTGCCCCTAATGTAACTCCTATAGAATCTCTGTCTTCATCATCAAATTCATAAGACAATCCTCCATTGTAGAATACACCATTTGTTAATTCTACATCTGCTCCTATGTTAAGTTTCAAGCTATTTTTCTCTAAATTAGCTCCCTTAACTTTTGTAGAATCTCCTTCATTTCCTGCTCTGCTTATGAAGCTTACTTTGTAATAGTCATCATCTTTTCCTGCTACATTAGTAGTGAAACTTGCTCCTGCTAATAGATTCATTCTTCCTGTTTCAAGAGCTATTCCTTTTTTGATTTCTACTCCTAATTCTACATCTGCCATAGTATCTTTTACTTCTTCCTGCTTCATTCTTCCATTATTGATAGAATCTTGTTGGAATCTTGTTACAGTCAATCTAGCTTTTGGTGATAATGTTAGATTTTCTCCAATTGCATAGTTGTATTTTCCTTGAACATATCCACTAAATGCTGTAGAATCAAATTTATCTTTTCCTGTGAAGTTTTTAGCATCTACTCTGTCTATCATATATCCTAATCCTGTAGTTAAGTCTATATTATTAAACTTGTCATTTCTATATAGTCCGAAGTAGAATGCATCTCCATCAGCGCTTGCTCCATTTTTCATATCTAGGTCTTGTTTAGTTCCAGAGAACGCGAATCCTACTGATGAAGTATCAGTCAATCCATATTCCATAGCTCCTAACAATCCTGTGTTTTTAGTTTCAACTTTGTAATCTCTTACTACTCCATCTCTATCATAGTCTGTATTAGTGAATAGGAATTTACCTTGAGCAGTATATTCACCTTGTTTTGGTCTTACATTTAATGATAGAACTGCATCTTCATTCATTTTTAATGTATCTAAAGACATTTTTACAGTTTCAGAATAGATATTGTTAGAGTAAAGATCATCTAATTGAGCCACTCTTAAATCAATATCTGCTGATAATAGATCATGGATAGGTTGAGTGTTAGCAAATATATTACCTAATTCTAAATATTTAGTTCCAGTTGTCTGTAATAGAGCATCTTTATTAAATATTGCATTCCATATTCCACCATTACCTTGTGTTATATTGTAGTAAATATTTTCATTAGCTATTATATCCCCATCAGTTAATCCAGTATGAGTTCCTAGATTAAATGTAGTATTTTCAGTAAGAGCATTAGTTAATAGAACTATTTTTCCTGATTTTGCATCTTGAGGAGTACTTACATTTAAACCTTTAAATGTAATATATGCAGAATCTGTTTCCTTAAGTACATTTTTTCCCTTTTCTCCTATTTCTACTCCCATTTTTCCTGCAGTAAGATTTATAGTAGTAGCTGTTGTCCCTGATGTTGCTCCAGATTCTATTTTAGAATTTGCTCCAAATGTAAGCATTCCATTATCAGTTACTTTAATCTCGTTTATATTAGTAACATTACCAGTTATTCTAGATTTTCCTTTAGCACTTAGTGTTCCTTGTAAAGTTCCTCCACTAAGTTCTCCTTCGATATCAGCATTTACAGTGAAATTATTTAAGTTAGTAGTTTTATCTCCTTTTACTAATATTCCTACTCTATTTGCTGGTTCTGAAAGTGATGCTACCTCTGCTTTTGGAACTACCATATTAAGTGCTCCATTTTCAAGAGTAAGAGTTCCATTGTTTTCAATAGCAGCATTATTATTATTAACAACATTATCAGCTGATATATTTCCTGAATAATTTAATATTGCATCATTTTCTACTTCTAGTTTTCCATTTCCTGTAATATATACTTGACGCTCAACATTAGAGTTATCAATTACTACAGGAGTACCTCCAGCACCTATTTTCATAGTTCCATCTAAACTGAACTGTACATTTTCTAATTTTTCATTTTCTCCAGCTGAATTTAATGTAAAGTTATCATCTTTAGCTATAGCGAATGCTCTGTCTGAATCTTCCTGATTTAAAGCTGAAGAAAGACCTTCTACTGTTTGACTTCCACTAAGGGCTTTTGCTGTAGTGAATAATTCACCATTTTTAAATCTAATATATCCAACAGATGAGAAAGTTCCTTCTGATTCATCAGCTATTACTCCTAAAGTTTTTAAAGCTTTTTTAACATTATCTGTAGTTAATTCATCTAAAGATTCTGCTTCAGCTACTCCTAAAAATTCATTTAACCCTATATTTAATGTAATAGTTCCATAGTTTGCTACATTTACTTTTTTTCCTGTTGAAATTACAGAGTTACCTCCATCTTCATTATCTTTATCAACTACTTTTAAATCAATTAGTCCTTGGTTAGAAAGAGATATAGTATTAGTACTACTTCCAGCAAGTAATGTTCCTTTTCCTGCTATTGTTACAGTTCCAGTATTTTTAATGGAAGTTGTATTATCATTTTTAATACCTGATAAAGCAAGAGCTGTTTTATTTTCTTTTACATTTAAACCAGTATTTCCTTCAACATTAAGATTTATATTTAAAGTTCCAGAAGTTATAGCTCCTGCTTTAACTATATTTCCAGTTCCTTCAGTTGCTACTTTAATATCTTTGTTAATATTTACATTTGTTGTTCCTGTTATAGCTCCTACATTTACTAGGTTTCCTGTTCCTACAAGTTCAACATTTTGGTTGATATCTACATTTGTAGTTCCTGCTACATCTCCTATATTTACTAGGTTTCCACTTTTTGCTACTTGAAGATTGCTTTGCTTAACATCAATGTTGATTATTCCTTTATCTCCATTACTAGTCACATCTATTCCTTTTGCTATTGATATTGGAGTCTTAGATGTTGGAGTTTGTGTATCTTGAAGAGTTACATTAATAGTGTTATTTTTTGCTCCTACTACTTCTACTCCAGTTCCTGCTGTAGCTCCTAATGTAGTTGTTACAGTGGCAGTAGTAGGAGTTTCTCCATCTGATAGTTCTTCCAATTCCGTTCCAGCTATTTTAATACCTGTTGCACCAGCATTTCCTGTTGAAATGCTTCCAGTTTTAATAGTAAGTTTACTCTCTTTTGCACTTGACATAGTTGCATCTATTCCTGTTGCTCCACTAGCTTTAACATCTATATCTCTTGTAGATATTTCAGCATTTGTTTCTTTTTCAGTTCCACCACCAGCATATACGATACCTGTTCCAGTTGCATTATCACCAAAATTTAATTCTATATTTTCAAGTGTTACATTTCCTCCAGCATTGATTCCTGTTCCTGCTCCAGCTAGTGTAATCTTTGCACCAGTTACTGTTGTCTTTTCTGTTCCATCAGCAATATTTATTCCTATATTATTAACTTCTCCAGCTACTACTATTTCTCCAGCTGCTACTTCTGCTTCTCCATCTCCAGTAACTGATATACCTGTACCTTTTGTTACTGTGATTTTTCCATTATTTGTTAGAGTCGTAGTACTACCAGTAACTGTAGTTGCTGACATACCTACAGATGAGTCTTCTCCTTCCACTGTAATTTCCGAATTAGTATCATTCATAGCTGTTGCTCCTGCACCAGCTACCATACCAACTGCATAATTCTTAACTGCAATTGTTCCTGCATTTGTTACTTTATCTCCAGAGTTAGCAGCCTCCATTGCAGTTGCAGTTTTAGTCCCAGAAGTGCTATCTCCTGTAGCTTCAATTGTCAACTCACTTATTATTGATTTATAATCCTTATCTGTTTTTATAAGAGTAAGTGCTCCATCAGTTGTTGCTGTTGCCTTAACTGTTCCCAAAGTATCCTCACCTCCTGTAACTCCAGCAAAAGTAGTTACTCCATTCACAGTTTCTACAGTTAATAGCTTTGCAAGGACCCCTTCTCCTACCAATGTTTTATACTGATCTACAGAGATAGAATCTTCAGTTCCAGTTATTGGAGTTACTCCTCCACCTCCTACTTGAACTGTTACTTTAGATGTGTCATTTATTGTCGAAAAAGTTACATTTGTTGGCTCTGCTCCAAATGCTACTGTTCCTGCTATTAAGAACCCTACCACTGTTGCTGCTGTTATTGATACTTTTTCCTTCAGGCATCTCTTTAAAGATTTTTCCACTTCACTAAAATTGCTAATCATAACTATTTTTCCTCCCATTTCTTTATTTTAACTGTTCTTTTGCAGATTACTTTACTTCGTCCCAGTTTCATCTACCAAGTTGCAGTTATTTACTTTTTACATAAATTCCCTGACTTTCGCTGAATTTTATTTTTATTCTTTTACCTCTTTATATCTATTTTTTTCATTTGTCCTATATGAAAATTTACAACAATTTCCTCATAACTACCTCTCTTTCGGTAAAAAGTGCCCTTATTTTAGTGTTCTCTTTTATGTATAAAAGCGAACACTAATTTGGTTTTGGGGTGCATTTTTACTGGGGTCATTTTTTGGACCTTGGGTTTTTGGGCAAAAATTTTTATTGACTATTTAAGAATTAAAGATTATAATAAAGCCATCAAAGAGTTCGCCTTTATACATAAAAGAGAACACATATTTTTTTTCTCGATTTTTATACCCCTTTTATTTCCCTTTTCCCCTTATGAATTTTTTTAATAATAAAAGCAAAATTATGATTGGAATAAATTTTAACGTAATTGCTTTGACAGATATTTATTTCTCAAATAAAAAGACAGGATAAAATTTTTTATTAGATTAAAATTAAATTTAATATTTTCATCATTATACTTCCTGTAATTTTTCCTTTTATTGTTATTCTTTTGTCTTCTACTCTTTTTCACTTATCCTTTGCATTTTTACTCAGATTCAATTTACAATTTTATAGTATAAAAAAATATCAAAAAAATTATTGACAGAAAATATCTTTTATGATATTATAATTCTTGTGTCAAGCGGGAATAGCTCAGTTGGTAGAGCGTCAGCCTTCCAAGCTGAATGTCGCGAGTT